>OGDQ01000068.1_pt1 | contig 79293 bp, 60 predicted proteins | sample 1570451 | NCBI WGS metagenome assembly OGDQ01 (sample SAMEA2582171, study PRJEB24529) | metagenome | biome: Human gut stool | place: China | collected 2011 | reverse complement strand
GCGCGAAGATGAAGATTGTCGCAAGCGACCGCGCTCGGCGCGAGAATGTGCCGAGATACATTTTTAGGAGGAAATTTCATATGGCAAAAATTGGTTTTATCGGCATGGGAAATATGGGAACCGCGATCATGCGGGGACTTTTAAAGACATATCAGCCGGAGGAGCTGCTTTTTACGAGCGCTCATGAAGCGAAGATGCAGAAGATCACAGAGGAGACGGGCGTTGCCCACGTTTCCACAGCAACCGAGTGCGCAGAGCAGGTAAAATATCTGGTCCTCGCGGTAAAACCTCAGGTTCTTCCGACTGTGTTTAAAGAATTAAACGGAAAGATCCGTAAAAATCAGGTTGTGATCTCCATCGCGGCCGGATATGCGATCGCGGATCTTCAGGCAGGACTCGGAGACGAGGCGAGAATTGTCCGCTCGATGCCGAACACCCCGGCGATGGTCGGCGAGGGAATGTCCGGTGTGAGCTATGATGAGAACCTGTTTACGGACGAGGAAAAACAGGTGATCGACGGTTTCTTCACTTCTTTCGGAAAGATGGAGAAGGTGGACGAGAAGCTGATGGACGTTGTGGGAAGCGCCAGCGGCTGTTCACCGGCATATGTATACATGTTCATCGAGGCGCTGGCCGACGGCTGCGTGAAGAACGGACTTCCTCGCCAGGCTGCCTACAAGATGGTCGCCCAGGCGGTGCTCGGCAGTGCGAAGATGGTCCTCGAGACAGGAAAACATCCGGGCGAATTAAAGGATATGGTATGCTCTCCGGGCGGAACAACGATCGAGGGACTTGCCGCCCTGGAAGAGAATGGATTCCGCGGTGCGATCATCAAGGCCTGCGATGCGAACTTTGAGAAGAATAAGAAATTAAAGGGCTGATTGCTGTAAAAAGAATTCTCCTATTATTCACAGATAATGAGATAAATTGCGAACAAGAAGCAAATCGCAGACAGTTCTATGCAGACATGTCGGATTTTGTGAAATGATTGACTGTGGATCAGAACAAAGCATAAGGTGAGAGGAAATGAAAGAAACATGGAAAAGACAATTCGTTTAAAACGTGAACTTGCCTATACAGGAATGATCTTAAAGATCTACCGGGACACCGTCGTTGCGAACGGGATCGAGGAAGTCTATGACTATATCCATCATGACGGCGCTGCCGCTGTTCTTCCGGTGACAAAGGACGGAAAGATCCTGATGGTGCGCCAGTACCGGAACGCCCTGGACCGCTTTACTCTGGAAATCCCGGCGGGAAAGCTGGATGCGCCGGATGAGCCGAAGATCGAGTGTGCAGCGAGAGAACTTGAGGAGGAGACGGGATTCCGCAGTGAAAATCTGGAATTCCTGATGACGGTCAATACAACGGTGGCATTCTGTGACGAGCGTATCGGCGTCTATATCGCGAAAGATCTGATCCCGTCGAAACAGCACCTCGACGCAGACGAGAGCATCGACGTGGAGGAGTGGGAAGTGAAGGACCTTCTGGATCTGATCTACAGCGGGAAGATGACGGACGCAAAGACGATCGCGGCGATCCTTGCGTATGCCCAGAAGGAAGGAATCCGGTAAGAGCAGGTACTGGAAGACTAAAAAATCAGAAACAATATTGTGGATAAAGCATGGGACTGTGCGCATACACTGTGAAAAAGGAACAGGGGCGGCAGCGCTATGACTGGGATCCGCAGACACCGGAGACTATTGGACAGTCAGTTGTTCTGGCTGTCCTTTTTTTTATTTGTTGGGACTGCAGCGGGAACGATTTTTTGCAATCACATGAGCATGGAGATGAAGAATACGCTGGAACAATGGTTTGCGGGGATATTTGCGCCTGCGGAGCTGTCGTCGGTGGATTATTACAGCCTGTTCGCAGGTGTCCTGAAGAAGCGCTTTGTGTGGATCCTGGTGGGGATCCTGATCTGCCAGACGTCGCTGTCAGGGATCATCTGCTATGCATCGGCAGTCTGCGTATCGTTTCAGGCGGCAGTGATCGTCTGTGCCCTGACGATGCACAGCGGATTCAGCGGGATCCTGCTCTTTTTCGGGCTGGTCTTTCCACAGGGGATCTTTTATGCACTGGCGGCGTATCTCTTGTGGATCGTGGTCCGGGAACCGGTGCGGGGGAATGAGCAATCCCGGATCTTGAGCATGATCTTATTGACAGCACTCGGAATCGCGGCAGAGACTTTGATCAATCCGGAAGTTTCAGCAGGAGTTTTTCGGTTCTTTTCGTAGACACAAGTGAGGATGAAGGAACGGAACTGCTGCAAAAAGGTACTGAAAAGGTTTCCGGGCTGCGTGAGTTCCCGGAAAAGGGATTCAAGTGGGAAAAATTCGTTTGATTTTGCTATAAAATGGGGATATAATGTAGAAAAATATTGGTTTTGCCGGGAAAAATAAGGGAACAGTGGATTATAGTGGCCGCAAATGAACGGGGAAAAGGTATGAGAGAGGAAATTCAGACCTTCATCCATTATATGGAGGAGGAAAAGCAAGCGTCAAAAAATACAACGCTTTCTTATCAGAGGGATCTTCTGAAGATGGCGGATTATCTGGAAGAGAACGGGATCACGGAGTGCGGAAAGGTAACAAAGACCGCGCTGAATTCTTATCTCCTTTTTCAGGGAAAAGAGGGAAAGGCGGCATCGACGGTCTCAAGGTCCCTGGCGTCCGCAAAGTCATTTTTTGGCTGGATGCATAGGAGAGGAATGATCCGGAGGGATCCTGCAGAATCGATCCATGCACCGAAGATCGAAAAGAAGGTGCCAGTGATCCTCACAGTAGATGAGGTGACGAGACTTCTGGACCAGCCGTCCTGCGCGAATCCGAAAGAGATCCGTGATAAGGCGATGCTGGAGCTTTTATACGCGACCGGGATCCGCGTAACGGAGCTTGTAAGTCTGAAGCTTTCAGACGTGAATATGACGGTCGGCTTTATCACCTGCCGGGATGAGCATAAAGAGCGGATGATCCCGTTCGGCCATGCGGCGAAAAATGCGCTGGCGAAGTATCTGGAGTTTTCGCGGGAGACGTTCTTAAAGGGAATGAGTTCGGAACTTCTCTTTACAAACTGCAGTGGAGGAGTCATGAGCCGTCAGGGCTTCTGGAAGCTGATCAAATATTATGGGGAGCGGGCCGGGATCGAGGAGGACATCACACCGCACACCCTGCGCCACTCTTTTGCGGTCCATCTTTTGAGCAACGGCGCTGACATGCGCGCTGTTCAGACCATGATGGGGCATTCCGACCTGGCATCCACGCAGATGTATACGGCATATGCGACGGAAAATACAGTCCGGGAGGCGTACCAGGGGGCACATCCGAGAAAGTGAAAAAACATTTTGCGAATATACACATTCTTCGCAGACAATATACCGATATCGATCGAAACAAACGGCAGAGAACGGAGACTTTGAGAAAATTTGTCGGCCTGCGCTGACTGGAACACAGAGGCTGAACTGGAATTGAACTAAGAAAAAGAGCACCTATCACAATGTCAGAAAGAAAAATCCCTGAAACATTGATCGTAAGGTGCTCTTTTTATCATTTATTTCTGATCCATTCTCGCCAGGATACTTCTCGCAACGGAAAGTCCGTTCGCGGATGCCTGCTGAAGTCCGCGGGTTACGGATGCGCCGTCGCCGATCGCGCGGAGACCATGGATATTTGTCTCGAAATCTTTGTCAACAACGACTTTGTTGGAGTAGAATTTAACTTCCACACCGTAGAGAAGTGTCTCGTCGCTCGCGATACCAGGAGTAACCTTATCGAGTGCCTTTAACATCTCTTTGATGTCGACCATGATGCGGTGTGGGAGAACCAAGGACAGATCGCCCGGGACAGCATCTTTTAAGGTCGGGATGATATTGTTTCTGCAGAGGCGCTCCTCTGTGGTGCGGCGTCCTCTCTGGAAATCGCCAAAGGTCTGGACCAGGATCTTTCCGTCGCAGAGCATGTTGGAGAGCTGAGCGATGTGTTTACCATACTCGATCGGGGTCTTGAACGGTTTTGTGAAGTTCTTGGATACCAGGATCGCGAAGTTGGTGTTGTTTGTCTTGTATTCTTTTGATTTATAAGCATGACCGTTTACGACAGCCAGACCGTTTTCATAATACTCGGTCGCAACCTCACCGGACGGGTTCGTACAGAAGGTGCGGACTTTATCGTCGAAGGTCGGTGTGTAGTATACAAGCTTTGCCTCGTAGAGGTTCTTGTTGAGGAATTCCATGACCTCGTCGCGGACCTCGACACGGACGCCGATGTCGACGGTGCCGACCTCTGTCTCAATTCCGTGATCATCACAGATGTGGGAGAACCAGTCGGAACCTTCGCGGCCGATGGCGGAGACGATCTCGTCTGCGTAGTAGGTTTCGTCTTTATCGGTAATGACACCCTTTGCAGCTCCGTCTTCGATGATGATATCTTTTACCATCGTGTTGAATTCCATGTGGATGCCGTTTGCGAGGAGGTGATCCTGCAGGCGGGTATAGATCTTGTAGCCTTCCTCGGTTCCGAGGTGGCGGATCGGGCATTCGATCAGTTTTAAGTTTGCATTGATGGCCTTTTTACGGATCTTGCGGATCTCCTGCTGTTTGTCAACGCCGTATACGTTCTGATCAGCGCCAAACTGAAGGTAGATATCGTCGGACTCTTTGATGAGTTCCGTTGCTTTATCATATCCTAAGATTTCCGGAAGGTTTCCGCCGACATCCGGGGAGAGGGAGAGTTTTCCGTCGGAGAAAGCTCCGGCTCCTGCGAAGCCTGTGGTGATGGAACATGGTTTACAGCCAACGCATACTTTTGTTTTTCTCTTTGGACAGACGCGTTTTTCGATCGGTCTTCCTTTTTCGATCATTAAGATGTTTAATTCTGGTTTTTCTTTGATCAGTTCATAGGCGCAGAAGATACCGGACGGGCCGGCGCCGATGATGATCACGTCAAAGTGTTCTCCGGATTTCATATCACAAGTCTCCTTTCGGGTGAGCATATACGGACACCAGGACGGGGAGCGTTCCTTGCACACCATTTTTTATCGTATCATAGTTCTCCCCGACACGCAAGATGAGAGAAACGAAAATCAGATCATTGATATGGGAAAGAATACCGGCAAAATTGTCTAAAAATTAACGTTAAACAAAAAATTATTAAGTAAAGAACATAAAAGACTTGATTTATTTAATAATTGCGTGATAGAATCGACAATATGTTAAGAAACAAATTCAATAAGCCATAGAGGGGAAAGCAGGCATAACTGCGTGAGCAGGTGTGACCGATGAAAAAATTGCAGAGGAGTGAATCATATGAGCAGATTGGAGATCATGTCCCCGACCCGCGCGCGGATCGTGATGGAGGGACTTTATAAAGATCTGGAGAGAAGAATCGAATCGAGCCCGCCTGGGCTCTGTCCTGTTGATATGGCGAGAGCGTTTCTGGAGCTCTGCCACGCGCAGACGTGCGGAAAATGCGTTCCGTGCCGAATCGGTCTCGGGCAGTTAAACCAGCTGATCCGTGACGTATTAAACGGAAAAGCGACAATGGATACGCTGGATCTCATGGAGAAGACGGCGCTTTCCATCATGGATTCCGCGGACTGTGCGATCGGCTATGAGGCGGCGAACATGGTCTATAAGGGGCTGATCGGCTACCGAGATGACTATGTGGAGCACATCAAGAACGGCCGCTGTACCTGTACATACAACCAGCCGGTCCCGTGTGTCGCGATCTGTCCGGCCCATGTGGACATTCCGGGTTATGTGGCGCTCGTGGAAGAAGGAAGATATGCCGATGCGATCCGCCTGATCCGGAAGGACAACCCGTTCCCGACGACCTGCGGTTTTATCTGTGAGCATCCGTGTGAGGCGAGATGCCGGAGAAACATGGTCGACGATGCGGTCAATATCCGGGGACTGAAACGGTTCGCGGCAGATTACGCGGGTGTTGTGGATCCGCCGAAATGTGCTCCGTCGACCGGGAAAAAGGTCGCTGTCCTCGGCGGCGGTCCGGGAGGTTTAAGTGCTGCTTACTACTTACAGCTCATGGGACATCAGACGACCGTGTACGAGATGCTGCCGAAGCTCGGCGGTATGCTGCGGTACGGGATCCCGAACTATCGTCTCCCGAAAGATCGGCTGGATGACGATATCAACGCGATCTTAAAGACCGGCGTGGAAGTAAAATATGGCTTAAAGATCGGTGTGGACATCACGATCCAGGAACTGCAGGAACAGTATGACGCGGTGCTCATCACGATCGGCGCCAGCACGGATAAGAAGCTTGGACTTCCGGGTGAGGACGCGGACGGCGTTCTCTCCGCGGTACAGTTCCTGCGGAGTGTCGGAAAAGACGAGATCATCGACCTGACCGGAAAGGAAGTCGTTGTCATCGGCGGTGGAAACGTGTCCATGGATGCAGTCCGCACGGCAAAACGACTTGGAGCGAAGAAAGTCAGCATTTTATATAGAAGACGGAGAAACGATATGACGGCGCTGCCGGGTGAGATCGAGGGCGCGATCGCGGAGGGGATCGAGATCGTGACTTTAAAGGCCCCGGCCTCTCTGGATGTCGGAGAAGACCATAAGATCCATGGCATCTACGCGACCCCGCAGATGATCAGCGCGATCAGGGACGGCCGCGCCAGCGTGAAGCCGACCGGAGAGCCGGATGTCTACATCCCGTGCGATGTCCTGATCAAGGCGATCGGACAGGATATCGAGTCCGGACATTTCGAGAAAGCCGGGATCCCGGTATCCCGTGGAAAGATCGTGACCTTAAAGAGCGGTGCATTTGAAAACATGCCGGGCGTCTTCGCGGGCGGCGACTGCTCAAGCGGTCCGGCCTCTGTAATTAAAGCGATCGCAGCAGCGAAGGTTGTTGCGGCGAACATCGATGAATACCTGGGTTACCACCACGAGATCACGAGCGGAGTGGAAATTCCGGAGGCGAGCTTAAAGGACAAGACTCCGTGCGGACGTGTGAACTTAATGGAGCGGGAAGCAGGCGAGCGTGTCTGTGATTTCGAGGCAGTCGAGAAGTGCATGACCGAGAAGGAGGCGAAGCAGGAAGCCGGACGGTGCCTGCGCTGTGATCATTTCGGATACGGAATCTTTAAAGGAGGCAGGAGTACATTATGGTAAATATTACGATCGACGGAAAAAAGATTTCGGCAGAGGAAAATATTACGATCATGGAAGCTGCCGAGAAGAATGGGATCCCGATCCCGAAGCTCTGCTATTTAAAGGGGATCAACGAGATCGCGGCCTGCAGAGTCTGCGTTGTGGAGCTGGAAGGAAAGGAAAAACTGATCACCTCCTGCAACAATCTCGTGAAGGAAGGCATGGTCATCCATACGAACAGCCCGAAGGTCCGGAATCACAGAAGAAATACGGTCCAGCTGCTGCTGTCCCAGCATGATAACCGCTGCGTGGTCTGTCCGAGAAACGGAAACTGTGGTCTGCAGCAGGTGGCATATGATCTGAATATTCTGGAAATCCCGTTTAAGCAGGAACCGGAATATCAGCCGTGGGATAAGAATTTCCCGCTGATCCGCAATTCTGCGAAGTGCATCAAGTGCATGCGCTGTGTTCAGGTCTGTGATAAGATCCAGGGACTCGGGATTTGGGATGTGGAAGGAACCGGTTCCAGAACGACCGTGAATGTCGCAGGACATAAGACGATCGGGGAAGCGAACTGCGCTCTCTGCGGTCAGTGTATCACCCACTGTCCGGTCGGCGCCCTCTCGGAGCGCGACGATACGGAAAAAGTCTGGGAAGCGATCGAAAATAAAGAGAAGATCGTTGTGGCGCAGGTTGCCCCGGCGGTCCGCACAGCCTGGGGCGAGGAACTTGGACTCTCCGGCGCGGACGCTCCGGTCGGAAAGATCTTCGACGCATTAAAGAGAATGGGTGTCGATTACGCGTTTGATACGGTATTTTCCGCGGATCTCACGATCATGGAGGAGAGCACGGAGTTTATCAGCCGTTTCACAAGCGGCGAACTGAAAGACCGTCCGATGTTCACCTCATGCTGCCCTGGCTGGGTTCGATTTGCGAAGAGCCAGTTTCCGTATATGGTGAACTACCTCTCCACAGCGAAATCCCCGCAGCAGATGTTCGGGGCGGTCATGAAGACATATTTTGCGGAAAAACTCGGAGTTTCCCCGGATCAGATCTTTACGCTCTCCATCATGCCCTGCGTGGCAAAAAAAGGCGAGCGTGAGATGGACCTGTTCTACGGGGAGTATGCCGGACATGACGTCGATGCGGTCCTAACGACAAGAGAACTCGTGAAGATGATCCGCTCCGCCCATATCCGTCCGGATACACTGGTCGAGATCCCGGGCGACAGCCCGATGCATGCGGGAACCGGCGCCGGTGTGATCTTCGGCGCGACCGGCGGCGTTATGGAAGCAGCCCTGCGCACCGCATATTTCACCTTAAAGGGCGAGAATCCGCCGGCAGACGCGTTCCGTGCGGTCCGCAGTGAAGGATTTCAGGAAAACGCAGGAGTCCAGGAAGCGGAGTTTGCGATCGGCGACATTAAGCTGCGCACCGCAGCAGTCAGCGGCCTTGGAAATACGAGAAGACTGCTGCAGCAGATCGAGCGCGGGGAAGTCCACTACGACTTTGTGGAAGTCATGGCCTGTCCGGGCGGCTGTGTCGGCGGCGGCGGACAGCCGATCCACGACGGCGAGGAGCTGGCGTTTGCGCGCGGAAAGAAGTTATACGAACTGGATGCGGAATCAGAACTCCGGTATTCGCATGAAAACCCGGATATCAAGGAGATCTACAGCGATTTCTTCGGAAAACCGATGTCCCACAAGGCACATATGCTGCTGCATACGGAGCACTGGAAAAATAAATAAAGTGTCGGTTAAATTACGGATACAGAAAAAGCACGTAGATACAGGAATGAAAAAACAATTGTTTTTATGTCGAAAATTCAAGTCGAATGTCTGTGAAGGATAGTTACTGTAAACGCAAGTGTATGTGTTTCCTGAAAAGGATTGCATGAATTCTGAAAATATGGTAATCTATGAATAGATACATTCCATGACACGGAATGCACAAGGGATGAGCGCAAAAGCGCAAATCCCGCACGATTCGGACGGTACATCAGGGGGTATCTGCCGGAGTATGAAAAACGAGTATAGGATATAAAAGAATCTGCCGCTAACAGCTGTGATCATGGACGGAATGGGTGTCATGACGGAGTTGCTGGCGGCAGATTCTTGTCATAACTGCCTCTTGCACTGGACGTTCAAAACTGATAAAATGTAGAAATCAGGGGACTTTGGAAAAAGGCCCCTTAAATGCGTTGCGATTTAGAAAAATCAGATTCCGTTTTGACCGTGGAAGGGAATACCTGGCGGTCAGCGGAAATTCGAAAAGGAGATAAAATGTTAATAATTGCAGGTCTCGGAAACCCGGGAAAGGAATATGAAAATACAAGACACAATGCAGGTTTTATGGTGATGGATGCTCTGGCGGAGAAGATCGGGGCGGACATTTCAGAGAAAAAGCACAAGGCGCTCTGCGGAAAAGGCGTGATCGGCGGGGAGAAAGTGATCCTCATGAAGCCGCAGACGTATATGAACTCCAGTGGGGAGAGTATCCGCGCGGCGGCCGATTATTATAAGGTGGATCCGGAAGATATCCTGATCGTGTACGATGATATCAGTCTGGCTCCGGGTCAGTTAAGGATCCGCGCAAAGGGAAGTGCCGGCGGTCACAACGGGATCAAGAGCATCATCGCACATCTCGGAACCCAGGAATTCCCGCGCGTGAAGGTCGGAGTCGGTGAGAAACCGGCGAGAATGGATCTTGCAGATTATGTGCTCGGACACTTCTCAAAGGAAGAGCAGGCGACGATGGATGACGCCGTGAAGGAAGCGGCCGATGCAGTCTGCGAGATCGTGAATGTCGGGATCGCGCAGGCGATGAATGATCATAACCGGAAGAAAGAAGAAAAATAAAAGAAGTATTGGCAAAATTTTGCCGCAGTGTGCGTGCGGAGAATGCCTATGCACACTAACTGGAATAGAATCAGAAATATGATCGGACAGGAAACGAATAAAAACAGGAGGAACCATGGCTGAAGTTTTTGCAAATCCGCTCGCGGAGCTGGCGGAGTATACCGATATGAAACAGGATATGGATAAAGGAAAAGGTCCGATCCAGGTCAGCGGCGTGACAGATTCCCAGAAAGTTCATGTCATGTATGAACTCTCGAAGGAACATCCGTGGCGCCTTGTCGTGACGTACGATGACAACCGGGCGAAGGAGATCTATGATGATTTCAGCTATTTTGAGCCGAATACATGGCTGTACCCGGCAAGAGACCTTCTGTTTTACAGCTCTGATATCCACGGAAATCTTCTCACAAGACAGCGGATGCAGGTGTTTAAACACCTTTTGGAGGACGAAGGCGGCGTTGTCGTGACGACCGTGGACGGTCTCATGGATCATCTTCTGCCGCTTTCCATGATCAGGGAGAGCTGCCTGAACATCATGGCGGGACAGACGCTCGATATCGAGGAGATCAAGACACAGCTTACGAACATGGGATATGAGCGGATGGGACAGGTCGATGGAATGGGACAGTTTTCGGTCCGCGGTGGAATTCTCGATGTCTTTCCGCTTACGGAGGAGGTCCCGGTCCGGATCGAACTCTGGGGAGACGAGGTGGACTCGATCCGCTCGTTTGATGCCGAGAGCCAACGCTCGATCCAGCAGATGGACGAGGTCACGATCTACCCGGCAGCAGAACTGATCCTCACGAAGGAACATATAGAGGATGGGATCCTGCGCCTGGAGTCAGAGGGAAAGAAGCAGGAAAAGACCTTCCGCGACCAGAAAAAGCCGGAGGAGGCGACGCGGATCCGGCGGGCCGTCGGAGAGCTTGTGGAATCCTTGAGAGAGGGATTCGATGTGCAGACATTGGATGCGTATATCCGGTATTTCTGTAAGGACACGGTGTCATTTCTGGATTACATGAAAGATGTGGGAAACAGAGCTGTTTGCACGCATTCTGAGGTAAAAACGGGAGAGGAGACTGACAAGAAAACGGCAAAAGCTGCAGAGAGCGGAATGTCAGAACAAAAGGCAGGGGGAACAGGGAAAAAAGCTGTCGGTGACTCAAATAGGATAGCAGCGGGCACAGAAAAGGAATACACAGGACTCGCCCTGCTCTTAGATGAACCCCAGCGCATGAAAGAAAAAGCGGAGACCGTCGAGACGGAATTCCGGGAGAGCATGTCCCATCGCCTGGAGCAGGGCTATATCCTGCCGGGGCAGGCGGACCTCCTGTTTTCCTCGAAAACGATCCTGGCGGACGCGCACACGCCGCACACGATCTTCATGACCGGACTCGACCAGAGACTCCCCGGCATGACTCCGAAGGCGAAGTACAGCCTGACCGGAAAGAACTTAAATTCCTACCAGAACAGCTTCGAGATCCTGATCAAGGACCTGACGAGATGGAAGAAGGACGGATACCGCGTTGTTCTCCTCTCTGCGTCGAGGACCAGAGCGAGCCGTCTTGCGGGGGATCTAAGGGAGTATGATCTGCGGGCGTTCTGTCCGGAAGACCCGGGACAGCCGGTCGCTCCGGGGGAGATCATGGTCACCTACGGAAAACTCCATAAGGGCTTTGAGTACCCGCTGATCAAGTTCGTCGTCATCACCGAGGGCGACATGTTCGGCGTGGAAAAACGGAAGAAAAAGCGGAAAAAATATAATTACGAAGGCAAGAAGATCAGCAGCTTCTCTGAACTCTCCGTCGGCGATTATGTGGTGCATGAGAGCCATGGTCTCGGAATCTATAAAGGAATCGAGAAGATCGAGCAGGACCATGTCATCAAAGACTACATCAAGGTCGAGTACGGGGACGGCGGAAACCTCTATCTTCCGGCGACCCGTCTGGAGGGGATCCAGAAGTATGCGGGGGCTGACGCAAAGGTTCCGAAGTTAAATAAGCTTGGCGGAACCGAGTGGACGAAGACGAAGACGAAGGTCCGCACGGCAGTCCGCGAGATCGCGAAGGAGCTCGTGCAGCTCTATGCGGCGAGACAGGATGCGGAAGGATTCCAGTATGGACCAGATACGGTCTGGCAGAAGGAATTCGAGGAGATGTTCCCGTACGATGAGACGGATGACCAGCTCACCGCGATCGACGATACGAAGCGGGACATGGAGAGCAAGAAGATCATGGACCGCCTGATCTGCGGGGATGTCGGTTACGGAAAGACGGAGATCGCACTCCGCGCGGCGTTCAAGGCGGTGCAGGAGGGAAAACAGGTCGTGTACCTGGTCCCGACAACAATCCTGGCGCAGCAGATCTACAATACGTTCGTCCAGAGAATGAAGGATTTCCCGGTCCGCGTGGACATGATGTCGCGCTTCCGGACACCGGGAGAGATGAAGAAGACGGTAGAAGGACTGAAAAAGGGGTATGTGGATATTATTGTCGGCACACACAGAGTCCTGTCAAAGGATGTGCAGTTTAAGAACCTTGGACTTTTGATCGTTGATGAGGAGCAGCGGTTCGGTGTGACTCATAAGGAAAAGATCAAGCAGATGAAGCAGAATGTGGACGTTCTGACCCTGACAGCAACGCCGATTCCGAGAACTCTTCATATGAGCCTTATCGGGATCCGCGACATGAGCGTTCTCGAGGAGCCGCCGGTGGACCGTGTTCCGATCCAGACGTACGTCATGGAGTACAACGACGAGATGATCCGCGAGGCGATCCACAGGGAGCTCGGCCGCGGCGGTCAGGTGTACTATGTATACAATCGTGTCAATAACATCGACGAGGTCGCAAACCATGTGGCGTCGCTTGTTCCGGAGGCAAATGTGGCATTCGCACATGGTCAGATGAATGAGCACCAGCTTGAGAAGATCATGTTGGATTTCATCAACGGCGATATTGATGTTCTCGTGTCGACAACGATCATCGAGACAGGGCTGGATATTCCGAATGCCAACACGATGATCATTCAGGACGCGGATCGTCTGGGACTTTCCCAGCTTTACCAGATCCGCGGGCGGATCGGGCGTTCGAACCGGACATCCTATGCGTTCCTCATGTACAAGCGCGATAAGATGCTGAAGGAGGACGCGGAAAAGCGTCTCCAGGCGATCCGGGAATTCACAGAGCTCGGATCCGGGATCAAGATCGCGATGCGTGACCTTGAGATCCGCGGCGCGGGAAATATTCTCGGAGCGGAACAGCACGGACACATGGAGGCGGTCGGATACGACCTCTACTGCAAGATGCTTAATGAGGCAGTCATCGCTCTGAAGGGCGGACAGGAGGAAGAGGAGACGTTTGAGACGGTCGTGGACTGCGATATCGACGCGTTTATTCCGGATGGATATATCAAGAATGAGTATCTGAAACTGGATGTTTATAAGAGAATTTCCGCCATCGAGACGGATGACGAGTACATGGATATGCAGGATGAGCTGATCGACCGGTTCGGCGATATCCCGAAATCCGTGGACAATCTGCTGCGTGTAGCGGAATTAAAAGCCATGGCCCACCGCGCCTACGTGACCGAGGTGGACATCAACACCCAGGAGATCCGGATCGAGCTCTACCCGAAGGCAAAGCTCGATGTCACAAAGATCCCGGCGCTGATCGCAGAGTACAAGACCGCTCTCCGCTTCGCCCAGGGCGGCGAGAAACCGGTCCTGTTCTACCAGGAAAAAGGAAAGAAGAACAAGAACTGCGAGCCGATGATCGAGAAGGCGAAGGAGATTCTTGGGAAGCTTGGGGAGCTGGCAGGCTAGCACCCCAAAATCTCCTCCGCCCGCTTCACCGATTCCGCCGTCGGTGGATCCACATCTTTCAAGGTATACGGGATGCCGAGGGACTCCCACTTGTAGATCCCGAGCGTGTGGTACGGGAGAACTTCCACCTTTTTCACGTTGGACAGTGTGTCCAGAAATGCGCGGATGCCGTAAAGATTCTCATCATCGTCGGTCACACCGGGGACGAGGACGTGGCGGATCCACATGGGTTTGCCGATCTCGTTTAAGTATCTGGCGAAGTCCAGGATGTTCTCGTTGGTGTGACCGGTGAGCGCGCGGTGTTTTTCCGGATCGATGTGTTTTAAGTCGAGCATCACAAGGTCCGTGTTCTCCATGAGAGACGAAAGTTTTGAGAAAAATGGTTCTGTTCTTGTAAACGGCTGTCCCGCAGTGTCAAGCACCGTGCCGACACCGTTTTCTTTTGCAAGGCGGAAAAGCTCCGTCATGAAATCGAGCTGTAAGAGCGGTTCGCCGCCGCTGACAGTGATCCCGCCTTCTTTTCCCCAGTAGCGTTTATAGCGAAGCGCCTGCTTTAAGAGGGCGGACGGGGTCATTTCTTTATAATTGCAGCCGGAAGCGGCAGAGGCAGGATCGCCGGACTGAGGACAGGCATCCGCGCGGTTTCCGGCCAATTTCCAGGTGTCCGGGTTATGGCAGTACCGGCACCGCATATGGCAGCCCTGAAGAAATGTCACAAAGCGGACGCCGGGACCGTCTACGGAGCCAAAACTGTCGATGGAGTGAATGTAGCCTGTTGTTTCCATATCAGATTCCTTTCTCGATGATTCGATCGATCGGTGTATTCAAAAAGTGCGGTGCGGGTATATCATTCATAATCTAAGATCAGCCAGGAACATCAGGTTCCCGGCTGATTTTTGTTATGTGAGTCGAAGTCCATGTTCACAGAGACTGATGTGGTAACAGTCAGACCTGCGAGGTATATCCTGACTCATTTTAAGAAGAAATATATTTTTTTACATTGCCTCATGGCAGGTTCTTGCAATGACATCCAGCTGCTGCTCTCTTGTCAGATCAATAAATTTAACAGCATAACCGGAAACGCGGATCGTGAAGTTTGCATACTCCGGTTTCTCCGGATGTTCCATCGCGTCTTTTAACTTATCAAGACCGAAGACATTCACGTTGAGGTGATGAGCGCCCTGGTCAAAGTATCCGTCGAGAACATGAACGAGGTTGTTCTTTCTCTCGTCCTCAGAATGTCCGAGAGCACCCGGAGCGATCGTCTCAGTGTTGGAGATTCCGTCGAGAGCGTACTCATACGGAAGCTTTGCAACGGAGTTCAAGGAAGCAAGAAGACCATTCTGCTCAGCGCCGTAGGATGGAGTTGCGCCCGGTGCGAACGGTGTGAACGCTGCACGGCCATCCGGGAGAGCGCCTGTTGCCTTACCGTAAACCACATTGGATGTGATCGTAAGGATCGAAGTAGTCGGCTCGGAATTTCTGTAGGTGTGGTACTTTTTAACCTTCTTTAAGAATGTCTTTAACAGCCAAACTGCGATATCATCCGCACGGTCATCATCGTTTCCGTAACGCGGGAAATCACCCTCTGTTACGAAGCTTGTCGCCATACCGTTCTCGTCGCGGACAACCTTTACCTTTGCGTACTTGATCGCAGAGAGGGAGTCTACCACGTGGGAGAAGCCTGCGATACCGGTTGCGAAGGTACGCCGTACATCGGTATCGATGAGAGCCATCTCGGCTGCCTCATAGTAATATTTATCGTGCATATACTGGATCAGGTTCAGGATGTTTACATAGATTCCTGCCAGCCAGTCCATCATCAGGTCATACTTATGCATCACCTCGTCATAATCAAGATACTCGGAGGTGATCGGTGCGTACTCCGGACCAGCCTGCATCGGCTTTCCGTCCTTTGTCTTGTACTTCTCGTCTTTACCGCCGTTGATCGCGTAGAGCAGGCACTTTGCAAGGTTTGCGCGGGCACCGAAGAACTGCATCTCCTTACCTGTCTGGGTAGCGGATACGCAGCAGCAGATGCTGTAGTCATCGCCCCATACCGGACGCATCACATCATCGTTCTCATACTGGATCGAGGATGTATCAACGGAGATCTTTGCCGCGTACTTCTTGAAATTCTCCGGGAGACGGGAGGAGTAAAGTACAGTCAGGTTCGGCTCCGGGGACGGACCCATGTTTTCTAAAGTATGGAGGAAACGGAAGTCCGTCTTTGTTACCATGTGACGTCCATCCTGTCCGAGACCTGCAACCTCCAGTGTTGCCCAAACCGGGTCACCGGAGAAGAGCTGGTTGTAGGACGGGATTCTTGCAAACTTCACCATACGGAACTTCATGGTCATATGGTCGATCAGTTCCTGTGCCTGGGCCTCAGTAAGTGTCCCTTCCTCGAGGTCACGGTTTACATAGATATCGATAAAGGTGGAGATACGTCCAACACTCATAGCTGCGCCATTCTGGGTCTTAACAGCGGCAAGATAGCCGAAATAAAGCCACTGGATCGCTTCTTTTGCGTTTGTTGCCGGACCGGAAATGTCATAGCCATAGATCTTTGCCATTTCCTTCATGCCCTTTAAGGCACGGATCTGTTCTGCGATCTCCTCTCTCTGGCGGATGATCTCATCGTACATTGCGCCATTTCCGCAGAGATCCAGGTCTTTCTTTTTCTCCTCGATCAGGAAATCGATACCGTAGAGGGCCACGCGGCGGTAGTCACCGACGATACGTCCGCGGCCGTAGGTGTCCGGAAGACCGGTTACGATATGGCAGTGGCGGGCAGCTTTCATCTCAGGTGTGTAAGCGTCAAAGACTGCCTGATTGTGTGTCTTGTGGTACTCCGTGAAGATCTTGTGGAACTTCTCATTTACCTTGTAGCCGTAGGTCTCGGCTGCTTCCTCAGCCATTTTGATTCCGCCGTAAGGCATGAAGGCACGCTTTAACGGCTTGTCTGTCTGGAGTCCGACGATGGTCTCGAGATCCTTTAAGCTTTCGTCGATGTAGCCCGGGCCGTAGGAAGTCAGGCTGGACACGATCTCAGTCTCGCACTCTAAGACACCGCCTTTTTTACGTTCCTCTTTCTGGAGCTCCTGAAGACGCCCCCAGAGTTTATCGGTAGCTTCGGTCGGAGCTGCAAGGAAATCCTCGGTTCCGTCGTACTGTGTATAGTTATTCTGGATGAATTCGCGGACATTGACCTCGTCGGTCCATTTTGCGCCCTGGAATCCTCTCCAGGCTTTTTTGAAAACATCAGCGTTTCCGTTTCTGGTATTCTGTTCAGACATGGTGGTTCCTCCTTGTTTCCATTACTATTACATATTGTTAAAAAGGGATCATTCTGAAATCTTCGGTTGTGAAGAAATGCTTCGCCATTATAACAGATCGTGACAGGAAAAAACAATATTCTAAATGAGAATCATTATCAAAATCTGTCATATGGGAAATTTTCTCTTTAGGGAGATCTCAGCTGTTACAGAATCACAGCGCGGCGCAGAATGCGCCATCAGACAAAAGGGCAAAAAAACAGCCCACGGTCTGCGCTATGATTGCCCAGACGGTCGGCTTTCTTCGATCATACTTCACGTGGTTTATCCACTTATCCGTCAGTCATATGATCGGTATAAGCTATATATACCAGATGTTGTGGGGGAAGTCAAGTGGAAATAAAAGGTCTGACCAAAAACGCAAAGGGCAGTAATTCATATGGGTTGACGGAAATGTCCCATGCGGGGTACAATGAAATTATATTACTTTCGGGGGAAACAGGGGGGAATTGCGGATGCTGAGAGTACTGATCGCCGACGACGAGAGCAAGGTGTGCCAGCTGATCGAGAAGCTTGTGGACTGGGATGCGCTTGGGATGGAGGTTGTCGCAGTTGCCGAGAACGGGATCGAGGCGTTGGAAAAAATAAAAGAATTTCACCCGGATATCGTGATCACGGATATCCGGATGCCGGGATATGACGGGCTGGACCTGATCCGGCTGGGAAAAGAGGAAGCTCCGAAGGCAGAGTTTGTGATCATCAGCGGTTACCGCCATTTTGAATACGCGCAGATGGCGATCCGGTACGGGGTGAACGCGTATCTCTTAAAACCGATAAAAAAGGACGAGCTGACGGAGACATTAAAACGCCTCAGCACCCGTTTCCGGGTGCAGACGGAGCAGCTGAGCCAGGAGGAGAAGACCAGACTGGCGATCAGAAGCGATGAGAAGAACCTGAGACAGGCCTTTTTACAGGATCTTGTGGGGAGAAGAAATAAGGAGACCCTGTCGCAGCCGCTTTTGGAGATCAACCGGGAATTTCACTATCGTTTTGAGCCGGGGGAATTCTGCATCGCCATCTTAAAACTGGATGGGCGTGTCTGCGACGAGGAGCAGAATGTCCAGTTTATGGCGGAGAAAGTCCAGTCTGCGGCGGAAAGATTTTTAAAAGACTATGTTATGGAGACAGAGAATACGGAGCTCAACGGATTCCATTTCTTTCTGTTAAATTATGACGCAGAGGACCGGATGCAGATCCGGAGACAGATGAAAGCCCTGCTCTCGGAGATTCGGGTCCAGGGGGATATTTTAAAGAACCTGTCGGTGACACTGGCACTCGGAGAGGGCGTGGAAAGTCTCCCGGAGATCGGCAGTTCCTTGAAAAATGCCAGACTCCTCATCGAGGAGCGGCTGCTCGCAGGAACGGGAAAGCTGATGGAAGGAAAGATCGAAAGCGGGGAGTCCTTCGCGGACAGTGAGATCTTCGCGAAATTTAATGACCGGATCGCCCACACGCTCGAGAGTCTGGATTCCTTTGCAGTGCGGGAAGAACTGATCTATCTGAAAACGAAAATGCTGGCTGAAAAGGAGATTAGCGGTCATGAGATCCTTCAGATGACGAAGGAGATCTGCAACCAGTACCTGTTTTTTATGAAAAAGTACCGCCTTCCGGTGGAAGAGAACTTTATGGAGAACTTCAGCGTCAGTGCCGACAACTGTGCAGATGCGGCGGAGCTTTTCGATTATCTGACGAGACGGATCACGACTTCCTATGAGAAGGCAGCAAGGTTAAAGCGGCAGGATGAAAACCGCCCGATCCGCGTGGTGAAAAAGTATGTGGAAGAACATTTTGGAGAGCCGCTGACGCTGGAAGAACTCAGTCAGGTTGTGGATCTCTCCCCGACATACCTTAGCACGATCTTTAAAAAGGATACGGGGATGACGTTTCTGGAATACCTCTCGGAGGTTCGCATGGACATGGCAAAAAAGCTCTTAAAGGAGACAAATGACACGGTGGCCGATATCTGCGGGAAGGTCGGTTACAGCGATGTGCGGTATTTCACGAAGACCTTTACAAAATATGCGGGCTTAAAGCCCAAGGAATACAGAAAGCTGTACTCATGATGGAGAAGAAATATACCGATGAGAAAAATTACCTGTCCGTCCGGATCAAATGGTGTGCACTTCTCGCAGCCGGGCTGATCGGGGCATTCCTCGTGAGAATGTGGGTGGTGTGCATCCGGGAAATGCAGTCCCTGATGGTCCCGGCGGTATTTACGGCGCTTTCCGCTGCTCTGGCGGTGATCGTCTACCGGACGGTGCTGATCCCATACCGGGAGACTCGGAAGATCTATGAGCAGTTTGTCATGGGCTATGTCATGGAGGACCTTTTTAAGGTCCGCTATCCGTTTTCACCGGAGAGTGAGCAGGCAGTCCTGCGCCTGAACGAGATCATCGACCGGAACAACCTGATCGCGATCTCGAAGAAACAGGCGGAGTATCTGGCGCTTCAGAACCAGATCAATCCCCATTTCCTCTACAACACGCTGGAGGGGATCCGGAGTGAGGCGCTGATCGCGGGGCTGGACAGCATCGCGGAGATGACGGAGGCGCTGGCGACCTTCTTCCGCTACACGATCTCAAACCTGGAAAATCTCGTGACGCTGGAGGACGAACTTGCCAATATCGAGAATTATTACTATATTCAACAGTTCCGATTCGGTTCCAAACTGGACCTGAAGATCCAGTATGACCGGGATCCGGATGACGATTTCACGGAGATGGATTTTCTGCAGTGCAAACTTCCGAAGCTGACACTGCAGCCGATCGTGGAAAATTCCATCTACCACGGGATCGAGCGAAAGATCGGAAAAGGTCATCTTGTGATCCGGATCAGTGCGAGTGAGGAACGGCTCTACATCAGGATTTCCGATGATGGGCGCGGAATGACGGACGAAAAACTGAAGGAACTGAATGAAAAACTGCGCCGTCTTGATGTGGAGACAGATGTCCCGGAAAAAGAGGAGGAGAAGAAGTCGGCCCGCGGCGGGATCGCGGTGGTGAACGTGAACAGGCGGATCAGGCTCCTCTTCGGCGAGGAGTACGGAATCCATGTCTACAGCAAAGAGGGGATCGGAACTGATGTCATAGTGGAGCTTCCGCTGGTGCGCGACGGGGATCGTCAGGGAGGATGGCGATGAGAAAAGAACTTCTTCGGATATCGCATGTCGATCTTGAACGGGACGGAGAGCTGCTCCTGGATGATCTGGAATTCCAGATGTTTGCCGGGGAGATCGTTGGCCTGGTGGCTCGGAACCGGAAAGGCCAGAAAGAGATGGTGGATCTGATCTGCCGGAACGATCCGATCAGCCTGGGATCCGTGTGGTATGACGGAAACGTTGTAAATAGCTACGCCTACAGCAGCGGCGAGTCCAACAAGGTGGCGCTGATCGAGCAGAAGAGCCATCTCGTGCAGGGACTCAGCGTTGTGGACAACCTTTTTATCCTGCGGGAAGGTTTCCGGAAATATTTTATCAATGAGCAGGTGATCTTCAGCCAGGCGGTCCGCTTTTTTGAGGAAAAAGGGCTGAAAGTGGACCTGGAAAAGAGAGTGGAGAACCTGACAGAGCTTGAGAGATGCTTTGTGGAGCTCGGAAAGGCGCTGCTTTCGGGCTGTCATCTCATTATCGTGGATAACCCGGCGAACTATTTGAGCCAGTATGAGCTCTTCGAGTTCCAGCAGATGTTAAAGAAGATCCGGAAAGAGGGGATCTCCGTGCTCTATGTGGGAAACCACCACCAGGAGCTCTTTAAGATCGCGGACCGGACCGCACTTTTTTCGGACGGTCACATCTACAAGGTCTTTGAGCGGGATGAGATGACGGACGAAAAGATGGCACCGTACATCTCAGAATGGAAGATCATGTCCACGGAGAATGATCAGGATGCCGGGGATGACGGGATCCTGCACTTTCACACCGTGGGAGTCGGAAATTTAAATGGTCTTCGCTTCATCCTGCACCGCGGTGAGTGTATGACGATCCTCGACAAGGAGAATAAGATCGCAGGGGACATGATGGATCTGATGACCGGGAAGAAGCGGTGCAGATCAGGATGGATCACAGTGGAACATGTGACCTACACGCAGAAAAAAGCGGCGGATTATCTCGATGAGGGGATCGCCGTGATCCCGGCGGACGGGGTAAACCGGCTGCTGTTTCTGGATGGGAGCTACATGGAGAACCTGACATTTCTCCTGGACCGGAAACTCAAAAAAAGCCTGATTCCGGGGAAGATCTATAGGAGCATCCATTCAGAATATCTGCCGCTCGTGGGGCCGGTGATCGACGCGCCCTGTGTGCGCGATATTCCGCAGGAAGACCAGTTTGCCCTGCTCTATCATAAGATGAATCTTCTGCGTCCGCGGATCATGGTCTGCATCCAGCCGCTCGCAAAGGGCGACATGTTCTGCCGCATGAGAATTTTAAATGTGCTGCGCCAGATCCAGAAACAGGGGACGGCGATACTCATGATCACCGCGAGTATCTCCGATACGCTTGATATCTCAGACCGACTGCTCGTCGTGGAGCAGGGGAAGGTGGCGGCAGTGTATGAGAAGAGTGAGTTTAAGAGAATTGTGAGGTAGGATTGGAGCTGCCCCGTCCTGTTGTATACATCAAAATATTGTCCCCCATAACCGTAGGATTGTCCTCTGTTACGGGGGACATTTTTCATGTAAGATGGAACTAACAGGGGAGGTCTATATGAACGAGTACATAGGAATCGATATCGGCGGGACGAAAACAGCCATCGTTCGTGGAGACGAGAACGGAACGATCCTTGAAAAGAAGCGATTCGCGACGACAACGAAGGGAGAAACTCTGGAAATGATCTTTCAGAGCGTTGCGGATCTGAAAACAGATCAGACGAAAGCAATCGGCGTCAGCTGCGGCGGACCGTTAAACAGCAGGACGGGTGTGATCCTGGGACCTCCGAATCTTCCGGGATGGGACGAAGTTCCGATTACGGATATGCTGACGGAGCGGTTCGGACTTCCGGCATATTTAAGAAATGATGCGGATGCCTGTGCCGTGGCGGAATGGCAGTTCGGAGCCGGAAAAGGCGCGGAGAACATGATCTTTCTTACCTTCGGGACCGGGATCGGCGCGGGGCTGATCTTAAACGGAAAGCTCTACGAAGGAACATGCGGGCTGGCCGGGGAGATCGGTCATGTACGGCTTTTTGAGGATGGACACGTTGGCTACGGAAAGTCCGGCTCGTACGAAGGATATGTGAGCGGCGGCGGGATCGCCCAGTACGGAAAAGGAACCGCGGCGGAGCTAGGAAAACGGGCGAAAGAAGGAGATCCGGAGACGTTGCAGATCTGGGCGCAGACAGGAGAACATCTTGGAAGCATGCTGGCGATCCTGATCGACCTTTTAAATCCGGAGGTGATCGTCATTGGAAGTATTTTCGTCCGGGCGGAGAAGTATCTGAGAGCTTCCATGGAAGAAAAGATCCGGAAAGAAGCACTGAAACCGGGCGTAGAGATCTGCCGGATCGTTCCGGCGGGACTCGGGGAATCAATCGGAGATATCGCGGCACTCTGTGTCGCCATGAACCTGTAAAAAATGAAAATGCCGGGATTTGCGGAGAAACCACAAAAAGAATGTAACTGTCCGGAATCCCTGCAGTTACAGGAAAAACATTAGAAATATAGCCACAAAAGGATGTGCAGGGCATATTTTCGCACACATAAAACGACCCGGTAGACCGGATCAAACGAGAAACCAAAACTGGAAAGTGGGGGAGAAGATGGGCGAAGTAATTGTTTCAATGAAAGACATCGTCAAGACATTCCCGGGCGTCAAAGCCCTGGATCATGTAAATTTCGAACTCCGGTCGGGAGAGGTCATGGCGCTTCTCGGGGAGAACGGAGCAGGAAAATCTACACTGATGAAGATCTTAAGCGGTGTTTATACAAAAGACAGCGGAACGATGACCATATTCGGAACGGAATATGACAATCTGACACCGAAGCAGGCACAGGCCGTCGGCGTTGCGATCATCCACCAGGAGTTAAACATGTGCCGCCACTTATCGGTTGCGGAAAACATGTTCCTCGGAAGAGAGAAGGTCAACGGGATCGTCTTAAATGACCGGGAGATGGAGGCAGAGGCGGCAAAGATCCTCGGAGATCTGAAGATCGACATCGACCCGAGACAGACCGTCGGCGATCTTCCGGTATCCAAACAGCAGATGGTCGAAATCGCGAAGGCACTTTCGATCCACGCGAAGATCCTGATCATGGATGAGCCGACTTCTTCCCTGACAGCAAAAGAGATCGAGGAGCTCTTCCGGATCATCCGCCAGTTAAAGGCAGACGGCTGCGGAATCGTCTATATTTCCCATCGTCTGGAGGAGCTGAAGGCCATCGTGGACCGGGTGACGATTATGCGTGACGGTCAGTATATCACAGACGGAAATTTCGCAGATATGACGATGGAACAGATCATCGCAAACATGGTCGGCCGTGAGATCAAGGAACAGTTCCCGAGAGTCTCCTGCCCGAAAGGAAAGAAGATCTTCGAGGTGAAAAACTTAAATGCCGGACATCTCGTCCGCGACATCAATTTCTCCCTCTATGAGGGCGAGATCGTCGGATTCGCGGGACTGATGGGAGCGGGACGTACCGAGACAACGAGAGCGATCTTCGGAGTTGACCCGAAGACCAGCGGGGAGATCTGGCTGGACGGAAAAGAAGTGAAGATCACCTGTCCGATGGACGCGATCAAAGCCGGGATCGTACTGGCGCCGGAGGACCGGAAAAAAGACGGTCTCTGCACGAAACTCAGCATCCGTCATAACCTGGCACTCCCGAACCTGGACCTCATCTGCAGCAAGCTCGGCGTGATCAGCAGTAAAAAGGAGGACGACCTCTGCGAGAAGGCGGTGAAGGACCTCCTGATCAAGACCCCGACGGTGGAGGTCAACGCGGGCAATCTTTCCGGAGGAAACCAGCAGAAAGTGGTTGTCGGAAAGTGGCTGGCGAGAAATTCCAGAGTCGTGATCTTCGATGAGCCGACACGAGGCATCGATGTAGGCGCGAAGGTCGAGATCTACAACCTGATGAACCAGTTAAAGAAACAGGGCATTGCCGTTATGTTCGTCTCCTCGGAGATGCCGGAAGTCCTGGGAATCGCGGACCGCGTCATCGTCATGTGCGACGGAAAGATCACCGGCGAAGTCATGGCGAAGGAGACAAGCCAGAATGAGGTTCTGAAGTTCGCTACCGAATTTGAGAAGAAACAACAGGTTAGCTGAGGGAGGACAGGAGAATGAATGAAAAGAAGCAGAGTACAGTAAAGCGGATCCTGGGGACACGCGGAATGGGCGCGGTCATCACGGCATTCGCGGGACTGATCATCATCTATGTAGCATTCGGTCTCATCGACCGTAAAGTATTTGCCGGACAGAACGTCATGAACCTTCTGCGTTCCATGTCAAAGTACCTTCTGATCGGCGTCGGACAGAGCTATCTTCTGATCACCGGAAACATCGATCTCTCGATCGGTTCCATGGTCGGAATGAGCGCCATGATCTCGGCAACCCTGATGGCGATGGGCGTCAATCCGTTCGTTGCGATGGCGGTTGCGATGGCGTGCTGCCTGGTTACCGGAGTGATCAACGGAATGTTAGTCGGAAAGTTCAAGCTTCCGCCGTTCATCGCTACCCTGGGTACCATGTTCGTGACACGAGGCGTTGCCTACATGGTCAACAACAACCGAAACACGGATGCCATCGCCACAGGTATCGGAAAGGAAGCAGGGGATAAGTTCCAGAACGTCTTCTACTATGGAAAGACACTTGGTGTTTACAACACCTTCTGGATCGCTCTCGTGATCTTTCTGATCTTCTTCTTCCTGCTCTCAAAGACCCGCACAGGAAGACATATTTACGCGATCGGCTCCAACGTGGATGCTGCGAAACTGTCCGGTGTGAATGTTGTAAATACAACAATTAAGGCATATCTGGTAAGTGCTGTCTGCGCGTGTGTCGTTGGTTATATCCTCTGCGCACAGGCAGGAATGGGCAACATGGAAGCAGGAAACATGTACGAGATGTACGGCGTTGCGGCCGGCGTTATCGGCGGCATCTCCCCGCTCGGCGGAACAGGACTTCTGCTCGGAACCTTTGCCGGTGCGGCTGTATGGCAGACACTGGAGAATGGTCTGAACATGATCGGTGCACAGGTCGGCATCCAGAGACTTGTCATCGGTATCATCGTTGTATTCTCTGTACTTCTTGATGTTGTCGTTCGTTCCGGAAACTTCGGAAAGAAAGCATCCAAATAAGACAGAGAAAAAACTGTTTTGTGTCTGCGGCATTTTGCAGCAACAGTCGGTCCGCGGTCCTGCATGAGAATAAGCAGGATGCTGGTCCGGAAATATCGTTACATGGATATCTAACTCCCATGGTATACGGGAGTTACATATAAGAAAATCTTAAGGAGGATTTTTATGAAAAAGAGATTGTTCGCACTGTTAAGCTGTGCAGCCCTTGCGGCAGCCAGCATCACCGGCTGTTCCAGCCAGAAACCTGCAGAATCCGCAGCTGCGTCTGCAGAGGCAGAGTCCACCACAGGTGCTCCGTCCAAAGAAGTCGGCGATTATAAGATCGCGCTGATCACCATGGACTCCATCGACCAGCACTGGGTAACTTTAAATGAGGGCGCTCAGGCAGAGGCAAAGGCACTTGGCGTAACCGTAAGCTTCATGTCCCCGAACACAAAGGATGATGCTCAGCAGATCGAGTGCGTGAACAACGCAGTCGCAGGCGGCTATCAGGCGATCATCGTAGCGGCAAACGGCCCGGACGCGATCTCTTCCGCACTGAAGGAAGCAAAGGACGCGGGCATTAAGATCGTATACGTTGATTCCCCGGCAAATGTGGAGGCAGAGGCAACCTTCTCTACCGATAACGAGGCAGCTGGTGAGACAGCCGGTAAAGAGATGCTCAAAGCTCTTGAAGAGTCCGGCATCACATCCGGTAAGATCGGTATTGTAAATGTAAACGCAGCAACAGACTCCACAGTCAAGAGAGAAGCCGGATTCCGTAAGGCATTCGAAGGAAAAGGCTTTGAGCTCATGGAGACTCAGTACGGCGAAGGCGATGCAGCGAAGTCCCAGACCATCGCTGAGAACTACATCACACAGGGCGTTGTCGGCATCTTCGGCTGCAACGAAGGTTCCACGACTGGTACCGGTAATGCGATTAAGGCATCCGGAAAGACAGATATCGTAGGCGTTGGCTTCGATAAATCCGATGCTATCATGAACCTCATCAATGACGGATATCTCCTCTGCACAATGGCTCAGAACCCGGATATTATGGGTAAAGAGGGCGTTAAGGCAGCAGTCAGAGCGTTAGAGGGCGAAGAACTCGGCGGCGCTGTAAGCGATACTGGCGTATCCGTTCTGAAAAAGAACTGATGTAACTGTGTACGGAACAGTTACGAACTGATAAAGAATTTCAATGGTTACAGTTCGTGCAGCGCATGAATGATGGCCCTGAATGAAAGAAAAGGTGCCGGGCAGGAAAATAAACTGGAAACCGGCACGAAAATGAATTAAAATAACGGTAGCTTCCGCGCGACGGACAGTTACTGAAACATGTAACGCAATGGAACGCCGGGCCGAAAGGATCGGCGTTCCTGCATATAAGGGACAGGAGGACATTTGTATGAAACGCAGTGAGATCAACGCGGCTTTAAAAGAGATGGAACAGATGATCAGGGAGTATCGTTTTGCGATCCCGCCGTTCTGTAATTTCACCCCGGAAGAGTGGAAGGAAAAAGGACATGATTACGATGAGATCCGCGACAATATGTTAGGCTGGGATATCACAGACTACGGTCTCGGGGATTTTGATAAAGTCGGGTTCTCCCTGATCACGATCCGGAATGGAAACCTGAAAATGAAGGACAAATATACAAAATCCTACGCGGAAAAACTCCTGTATATCAAAGAAGGACAGTATTCTCCGATGCATTTCCACTGGTCCAAGATGGAGGACATCATCAACCGCGGCGGCGGAAATGTTCTGATCCGTGTATACAATTCCACAAAGGATGAGGACCTTGATAAAGTGAACGATGTCCATGTCCATGTGGACGGCAGAGAGATGGTCGTTCCGGCCGGCACCCAGGTGCGCCTGACTCCCGGTGAGAGCATTTCCATCTACCCGTACATGTACCATGATTTCGAGGTGGAAGAGGGAACCGGTCCGGTCCTTTTAGGAGAAGTCAGCCAGTGCAACGACGATAACGTGGATAACCGTTTCTATGAGAAGATGGGAAGATTCCCGGAGATCGAGGAGGATGAAGCACCGTATCGTCTGCTGTGCAACGAGTATCCGGAGGCAAAATAGATGACAGATCAGAAAACGCTGATGGCGGTCTGCGGTCATATGGATCAGGTCGCCGGAGTCCGTCAGATGGAATTTCAGGATGGGCGGGCAGCGGGACTTCGCTGTGCGATGATTCATAATGGACCGCTGGAGCTTCCGCTGATGCTCGATAAATGCCTGGACCCGGCCTGGATCCGGTATAAGGGGATCAACTTAAGTCTCCTCACAAAACCGGGGCTTCAGGGGAGAAATCCCTATGATACTGCGGGAGACGAGGCGGTGCGCTCCATTATGGGCGGCGCGATGTTCACCTGCGGCCTTGGAAATGTCCACGGAAACCGGGTGGTGGACGGTGTGGAATATCCGGTTCACGGACGGATGAGAACAACCCCGGCGGAAAAGATCTCTATGGACGCATTCTGGGAGAACGGGGAGTATAAGATCCGGGTGTCCGGGGAGATGCGGGAAGCGCGGATCTTCGGTGAAAATCTGGTGCTGAGAAGAACCGTGGAGACGGTTTATGGAAAGAACGAGATCGTGTTCACGGACGAGATCGAGAACCAGGGATTTGAGGACCAGCCGCTCTGCTTTCTCTATCACTGCAATGCCGGATATCCGTTTCTGGTGCCGGGGCTGCGGGTCGTAATGCCATCGATCTTCTGCGGTCCGAGAGATGCGGACGCAAAGACAGGCAAGGCGGCCTGGAACGTCATGGAGGAGCCGGTGGAGCATGCGCCGGAGCAGGTATTCCAGCATGAGCTGGCAGCGGATCGTAATGGAAATACGTTTGCGGCATTTGTGAATGACGAGCTGCAGATCGGGCTCTGCATTCGTTTTGAAAAATCTGTGATCCCCTACCTGACTCAGTGGAAGAGTCTGGCAGCCGGCGATTTTGCGATGGCGCTGGAGCCGACAAACTGTGGGTTTGATGGCCGCGCCGGGGCGACGGAAATTCTAAAGCCATTTGAAAAACATGTAAACCGGATCCGATTCCAGATCCTGGACGGAGAAGACGAAATTGAATTACTTGAACGTGAGTGCAGGGAGGTATTGGAATGTACGATGTGATCGCTCTTGGTGAGCTTCTGATCGATTTTGCGGCGAAGGAGACGGACTCGGACGGCTATCCGACGATGAAGGCGAATCCGGGCGGAGCGCCGGGAAATTTCCTTGCAGCATTGAATAAATATGGGGCAAAGACTGCATTCCTCGGAAAAGTCGGGGATGATGCGTTCGGAAAGCTCCTCTTAAAGACATTTGAGAAAGCCGGGATCGAGACAAAGGGGATCGTGACGGATCCGTCAGTGTTTACGACGCTGGCGTTCGTGACCTTCTCGCCGGAGGGAGACCGTTCCTTCAGCTTTGCGAGAAAGCCGGGAGCGGATACGAAATTGAGCTTTGAGGAGATCGATCTTACCATGATCGATGAGACATCGGTGTTTCACTTTGGAACCCTGAGTCTTACCGATGATCCGGTCTGCACGGCGACGAAAAAGTGTGTGGAATATGCGAAAGAGCATGGAAAGCTTATCACTTTTGATCCAAACTTAAGACTTCCGCTCTGGGAGACAACGGACGCGGCGAAAGAGCAGATCTTATGGGGACTGGCTCATGCGGATGTTGTGAAGATCAGCGATGAGGAGGTGGAATTCCTCTGGGGGATCACGGACGAGAAGGAGGCGGCAGAGAAGCTGCTTGACGAGTTTGGAATCCGCCTCGCTATGGTCACTATGGGACCGAAAGGGGCATATCTTGCAAATCAGAATGGCGCCGCCTACGCGAAGTGCCCCAAGGTAAAGCCCATCGATACGACGGGAGCCGGGGATATCTTCGGAGGAAGCGCGGTGTCCAGACTGTTAAAGACAGGAAAAGCGCCGGAAGAGCTCAGCACGGAAGAACTTGGATTTATCGGTCAGTTCGCCTGCACGGCGGCAAGCATCTCCACGACACAGTCGGGCGGGATCCCGAGTATTCCGGAGGAAGCGGCGGTTCTGGACCAGATGTAAAGAAAGACAAATTCGGATTTTTATTGAAATTCTGCTGTACACATCTTCGAGATCCCGATATAATTCAAATGTCAGGGCAGCAGGTCCAGACGGGCAGGCTGCAATGACGATATTATGAAGATCGATCGATTATCTGGAGGGTGTTATGACAGACACAAAGGACAAGAAGAGAGAAAAACTTGGAATTCTCTGCTGCACGGCGGGGGCGACGAGCTGGGGACTTTCAGGAACCTGCAGTGAGGCGCTGTTTTCCCAGTACCCGGTAGATACGACATGGGTGACGGCGGTGAGAATGACATCAGCGGGGATCATATTGCTGTTTCTTGCGTTTGCGAAGCACAGTCTGAATTTGAAAGAACTTGGAAAAGACAAAAAAGGGCTTATAGAGATCGTTCTGTTTGCCATTGCGGGTCTGGCGCTCTGCCAGTACGCGTACCTCAGCGCCATCAAATGGACGAATTCCGGAACCGCAACGGTGATCCAGAACCTCTCCATCGTGTTTATCGCAGTCTATGTCTGCGTGACGACGAGAACGAAGCCGGATAAGAAGACGGTATTCTGTATCCTGCTTGCGCTCATCGGCGTCTGGCTTCTTGCGACAGGCGGAAAGCCTGGAAATATAGAGCTGACTCCGAGAGGACTCTTCTGGGGACTGATGGCGGGCATCGGCGCGGCGAGCTACTCGCTGCTTTCCAGAGCTCCGGTGGGACGTTTTGGAAGTATTCCGGTGACCGGACTTGGGATGCTGATCGGGGGAGTCGTGCTCTGTGAAATCGCCCAGGTATGGAAGGTCCCGGCAGGACTTGATGGGCGTGCGATCCTCTATCTTGCAGTTATTGTTTTGGTCGGTACGGTCGGTGCGTTCACCCTGTTTTTACAGGGAATTGCCTTGGTGGGACCGGTGAAGGCGGCGCTCTTTGCGTGTCTGGAGCCGCTGACAGCGGCAACGTTGTCGGTCGTCTGGCTGCATGCCAGTTTTACGGCGGCGGATCTGATCGGGTTTGCGTGTATTCTGGCGACGGTGGTGTTGATGAGATAGAAGATGCAGGATCAAGGTACTCCTGCCCGGAAGTTCTCCGCTGGGGAATGGAAATGGGCTTTCCGGCAGGGAGGTCCTTTACATGATTTTTGCCATATTTTTACTTTACAATTCTCATAGAAAAATGTTATACTGCTGTGGGCGGAAAAGGTATCCGCACACAGCAGTTTTTATGAAATTTAACGGAGGTGAATTGCATGGATAGTTGCGATAGTACAGGGCGAAGTACGAAATGCGGTGTAACATACAGACAGACGCAGAATGCGGCTATCGGTTTGCTTTTCACGGGTAGGAATTTTCTGAACTGAAAATTCCGTATGATCCGTTTTCCGGTGACTGTTCAGCAGATCCGCGCAGTAGATACGCAGACCTGCTGAATGGTTACAGCTTCCGAAGCTGGATTCCATATTGTTATGTCCTTTGAAACACCGCATGGGAACGGCCTGTCCATCACAGCGATGACGGTTGAACCCCGCCAGGGATGTCCCCTGGGCGGTGTTCTTTTGTTGCCGAAATTACAACGGCATGTAACCGGAGAAAGTAAAAAAAGGTGTTCCGTGAATGGAAGTAATCCGGTGCTGCATGGAAAAGCAGCCCGCTCCGGTAAGAAAGAAGACCGGATCTTTATGAAACGGTCTTAAAGGAAAAGGAGGCAGAAATGGAAACAGAAGTTTTAAAAGAACAACACTATGTGGAAGAACTGGTCGATATCATCCGAAGCGGACTTCCGAAAGAGGAACTGATCGACCGGTTATCCGATTATCATGATAACGATATCGCGGATGCCCTCACAAAGCTGACGCCGGATGAGAGACGGGAATTATACCCGCTGATCGGCGTGGAGCGGGTTGCGGAGATCTTCGCATATTTGGATGATGCGGAGCCATATTTAAAAGAACTCCCGATCGAGAGTGCTGCAAAGATCGTTTCCGAGATGGACTCCGACGATGCGGTCGATGTCCTCGAAGAGATGGATGCGACGACGAAACACAAGATCGTCGGCATGCTGGATAAGGAAGCCAGCGATGACGTCAGACTCCTGTTCTCATACGATGATGATGAGATCGGTAGCCGCATGACGACCAACTTCATCATGATCCACAACCACCTGACGATCCGCCAGGCGATGCGCGAACTGGTCGAGCAGGCGGGAGAGAACGACAATATCTCCACGATCTATGTGATTGATGAGGAAGATAAGTTTTACGGCGCGATCGATCTGAAAGATCTGATCATTGCGAGAGAGTATACAGATCTTGAGGATATTATCAGTCACTCCTACCCGTATGTTATGGACCATGAAAAGGTCAGCGACTGTATCGATAAGATCAGGGATTACGCCGAGGATTCCATCCCGGTACTGCAGGAAAACGGAACAATTGCCGGTATCATCACATCTCAGGATATCGTTGAGGCCGTGGATGATGAGATGGGCGAAGATTACGCGAAATTAGCCGGTTTGACTGCGGAGGAGGATCTGAATGAGACCTTGCCGCAGAGCATCAAAAAGAGACTTCCGTGGCTGATCGTCCTGCTGTTCCTTGGAATGATCGTCTCCTCAGTTGTCGGCGCATTTGAGTCTGTCGTAGCCGTGATCCCGATCGTTATGTGCTTCCAGTCCCTAATCCTCGATATGGCAGGAAACGTTGGAACCCAGTCCCTGGCTGTTACGATCCGTGTCCTGATGGATGAGCAGCTCACAACAAAGCAGAAGCTGATGCTGGTTGTGAAGGAGATGAAGGTTGGTTTTGCGAACGGTCTGTTCCTTGGATTCATGGCATGGATCTTCCTGGGACTTTACATCTGCGTGATCAAGGGATATCCGATCCACCACGCGATGATGGTTTCCGGCTGTGTTGGTATTTCCCTTGTGACAGCGATGGTGATCTCCAGTATGGTGGGAACATTGATCCCGATGTTATTTAAAAAGATCAATATCGATCCGGCGGTCGCTTCCGGTCCGCTGATCACGACGGTGAACGACCTTGTTGCGATCATTGTTTATTATGGTCTTGCGATGCTGTTCCTGATCGATCTGCTGCATGTGTCGGGCTGATAAAAATGTCAGGAGAAGCTGTTGGCAGGTAGAATGCCGGATTTTTATAAAATATGAATATTGATGGGAAAAAGGGCTATCCTAGGAATATAGGGTAGTCTTTTTTATTTACGCGAACAACGAGCCAAAGTCCGGGCTTGCGCGAGACCTTGGCGACTGCCGCGATAACCAGGGGAAACTTGTGAAGCGTGTTTTCACTTGTTTACGCGAACAATGAGCCAAAGTCCGGGCTTGCGCGAGAATGTGCCGGAAAGAGCTCATGATCTGATTTTCATGACAGCACATCCGGAGAAAACATGACAATTTTTCCCAATCCTTCTTTTTTGAGGTGTATTCCCTTGAAATGAAAAATAGGGTATGATAAAATTATAACAGTTAGCATATGCTAACCAGTACACGATGCAGTTATTGAATGCATAATGCAAAATTCTCAGGTTCCTGCCATGAGCAGGTCCTGCAGACAAGATCATGTCGGTGCGTGCCCGCCTGATCCGGGTGGAAGAGCAGCCTTCATGAATACCCGAAAGGAGTTAATGATGATGAACTATCTGGAAATCGAGAAAGTCATTGGAAGAGAAATTTTAGATTCCCGCGGAAACCCTACGGTGGAAGCGGAGGTATATCTGGCAGACGGGACGATCGGGAGAGGAACCTCGCCGAGCGGGGCATCCACCGGTGAGTTTGAGGCGCTGGAACTGAGAGACGGCGATAAGGCACGTTACGGTGGAAAAGGTGTGACAAAGGCGGTTGAAAATATCAATACGATCATCAACGAGACACTGACAGGAATGGATGCGTCCGATATTTATGCGGTTGACCGGGCGATGATCAAGGCGGACGGAACAAAAGACAAGTCAAAGCTCGGCGCAAACGCGATCCTTGCAGTATCGATCGCATGTGCGCGTGCGGCATCGATCTCATTGGATCTCCCGCTGTACAGATTCCTCGGAGGGATCAACGGAAATCGTCTTCCGGTCCCGATGATGAACATCGTGAACGGTGGCTGCCATGCACTTTCTTCCGGACTGGATGTTCAGGAATTCATGGTCATGCCGGTCGGTGCTCCGTCCTTTAAGGAGGCGCTGAGATGGTGTGCGGAGGTCTTCCATGCGCTGGCTGCGATCTTAAAAGAGCGCGGACTTGCGACATCGGTCGGCGATGAGGGCGGCTTTGCTCCGGCGTTAAAGTCCGATGAGGAAGCGATCGAGACGATCCTTGAGGCGGTAAAGAAAGCCGGATATGAGCCTGGACGCGACTTCCGGATCGCGATGGACGCTGCTTCTTCTGAGTGGAAGACCGGAAAAGTCGGTGAGTACAAGCTCCCGAAGGCGGGAACTGTTTACACATCCGGGCAGCTCATCGAGCACTGGAAGAAGCTTGTGGAGAAATACCCAATTGTTTCTATCGAAGATGCGTTGGACGAGGAAGACTGGGAAGGTTGGAAGAAGCTGACGGCGGAACTTGGAGATAAGGTACAGCTGGTCGGCGACGACCTCTTTGTGACGAACACGGAGCGACTTTCCAAAGGGATCAAGCTCGGCTGCGGAAATTCCATCCTGATCAAGCTGAATCAGATCGGCTCCGTTTCCGAGACACTGGAGGCGATCAAGATGGCACACCGCGCCGGTTACACCGCGATCGCATCCCACCGCTCCGGCGAGACCGAGGATACAACGATCGCAGACCTGGCCGTTGCTCTCAACACCTGCCAGATCAAGACAGGTGCTCCGTCAAGATCTGAGCGTGTTGCGAAGTATAACCAGCTTTTAAGAATCGAGGAAGAACTCGGCGAGAGCGCAGTATATCCGGGAATGGACGCGTTTCATGTAGAGTAAGGAAATAGCGGAAGATATGTCTGATCTGGGCGATCCGCCCGAAATTTCATTTCATAAATTGCACAGGGAGCTCCCCGGTGGCTGATGAGGCTGCTGGGGAGTTTTTTTGCTTTGATGAAAAAAAGACACGATTATTTGAAAAATTAACACAATATTTTCACAGGGTTTTCACAAAATATCTTTAAGCTATAAAAATGTTACAGTTCAGCCATTACATCTTCTTGTTTTCATATTCATGAAAACAAGAAGCTTGGTGGTTCCACCATATGCTGATTTGGATGAAAAAGTGCTTATGCAAGCAAGCTTGCAACACACTTTCTCATTCAAACCAGCGCATGGCTGAACTGTAACATAAAAATAACAGGATCAGGGGATAAGATCATTGCCCTGTGAATATATTGAACATATTGGGCGTCAGAGACGCCTGTTTGGAATTGACCGGAGAAATGCGCGGACGTGAGAGCATGAAAGGTGCGTCATGATCCGGGTTCAGAAACATGGAACATAATGATGTGGGAAAAGGAGAAGAGAGCATGGTGAGAGTTGGAAGAAGAATCGGGTTATTCTTAGCGGCGGCGCTGGTATTGTCCGGATGCAGCAATCATGCGGCAGAAAACGGAAGCAGCGCGGCGCAGACGGAAACGGAGACGAGTCAGGCGGAGACTGAGCGGGCCGGCGGGACAGCAGTGACATCGCTGCCGCAGATCGACGCTACAAAGTGGAAATATAATTCAGATGATAAGGTTTACTGGCAGACAGGGATTTCTTACTGTGCAGATCCGGCGGATGAGGAATATGAAACGCTGGGGATCTTTGTGCCGGCGACATATATGAACGCGAAGGATAACGGGGACGGAACCTTTACATGTACGATCAACAGCCAGGCGGCAGTCAAAGGATACACGGCGGATTCCGCGCCGATCGTGATCCCGGTCAACACGCCGGGATATTCCGCGATGACAGCTCCGACGGATTATGTGGCGGACTCGGCGTCTTACACGGCTGCCGGATTTATCTATGTGGCAGCAGGCTGCCGCGGACGTGACGCAGGTGCACCGGCAGGAGTGACAGATCTGAAAGCTGCGATCCGATATATCCGGTATAATGACGGTGTGATCCCGGGAGACGTGGATCGGGTATTTTCCTTCGGCATGAGCGGCGGAGGAGCCCAGAGCGCACTTTTGGGAGCAACCGGTGACAGCGAAGATTATGAGCCATATCTGACAGCTATCGGAGCGGTCTCCGGTGTCAGCGACGCAGTGACAGGTTCCATGTGCTGGTGCCCGATCACGGAGCTGGACTATGCGGATGAGGCGTATGAGTGGAATCTTGGAAATACGAGAACAGGCCTCACGGAGCAGGAACAGACGCTGTCGAACGGAATGGCAGAGGCATTTGCACAGTATATCAATGATCTGGGACTCAAGGATTCTTCGGGAAATGTGCTGACATTGACGGAGTCTGAGGAGGGAATCTATCAGTCTGGCACATATTATGAGTATCTGAAAGGTGTGGTGGAGACATCACTGAATAATTTTCTGGAAGATACCACGTTCCCGTATACGGTGGAGACGAAAAAAGGACGCCAGGGCGGCGGCAGAGGTCAGGGCGGACAGAAGCCGGATGGAACCCTTGGACAGGGCGATCCTGACTTTTACGCTATGGACGGTGTTGACCGGAATCTCTCTACCGGAGGCGTGACACTTTCCGGCACCTATGAGACAGCACAGGATTACATCGATGCTTTGAATGCGGATGGAACATGGATCAACTATGACAGTGCAGCCAACACGGCAACGATTACCAGCATCGCGGATTTCACAAACGCATGCAAACGTGCCTCTAAGGGAATCGGCGCATTTGATGCCCTGGATGAGAGCCAGGCGGAGAATACCTTATTCGGATACGGCGATGGAACGACGTCCCACTTTGACGCTACACTGGCAGATCTCTTAAAGAATGACGAGACCTACGGCGCGGCATTTACGGAAGCAATGGAGAAGACAGATCCTGAGGGAAAGACGGTGACTGAGAGGGGAAACATGTACAATCCGCTTTATTACCTCTCAGGCTATTATGGTGGTTATCAGAAATCTACGGTTGCCGATTACTGGCGTATCCGCACCGGAATCGCCCAGAGCGATACCTCCCTCACGACAGAAGTAAATCTGGCGCTGGCGTTGAAAAATTATGGCGTGGATGTGGATTTTGCGACGATCTGGGGGGAAGGTCATACGATGGCAGAGAGTACCGGGGACTCTGTGACGAACTTTATTGAGTGGGTTAATAAGTGTCTGAAATAAAAGTCTTAGATTAGGATATGATCAAAAAGACTGATATGTCAAACCATTATGATGGAATGAGATATCGGTCTTTTATTTTCGCAGACATGCATCAGGTAGACGCTGCCAGTGGGAGGTTCTGCATGTGATTAACAAATCAGAGCCTAAGCCAGAGGAGGGTGTTAGTTATAAAAGCCGCGATGAAATTTTGTGCATTAGAGATCCACCAGCAATCATGGCTACGACATACAGCAGATTTCCCCAGAGGATACCAAAGGTACACGCGATCTCGTGGAAAACCGGCTGCGATGACGGATGAAATGGGGATATGTAGAACATGTCAGCGTCAGCGGTGGGACCTGCGGCGATGTTGATCACGCAGGCGATCAGGCAGCATAGGAAAAAGAACGGAAGAATATTCATATAATCCCGCCGTTCATGTCCGGCGATGCCTGACATACAGGATAAAAGTCCAAGGAAGAGCAGAATAAAATGCCAGAGGAATCCATGGAACGTCATCGTCCAGTACGGATGCATGAGTCCTGGCGGCACAGCCAGGGCCATGATTCCACCCAGCAGCCCGAAATCCTGAAGGAAGGTGGCAGCGCGGCGAAGTGTTTTTTCGGAGTGAAGGAGCGGTGCAGCAAGACAGATGTACATGGGAATGCTGCAGAGCTGGAATGGAAAATACCACCAGTCGAAATGCCCGTGAAATTCGATGACATATAAAAATGCCTGCTTATAGAGTTCCATGAGTGCGAGAAGTACTCCACAGGAAAAGAGAATATGGCGGAAATACGGTTCAGGCGATGCCATGGACCGTATTTTTTTGCCGAAAAACCGCGCAAAAGAGACCGCAAATCCTGCCCCAAAGACGGTCAGCAGAATGTGAAAGGCAGAATAAGGCACCGGGGGTGTCATCGGCCATGCGGTCATGCGTAGGATGGACTGGAGAAAAATGTACATATAAGGACCTTCTTTCAAAAGGATAGTTTTGAAAAACGCGCACCGCATTCTCGTTACTTCAGTGATGAGTTAGGTGCACTATTTATTTACTAAGACTGCCCACACCGATACGGTGTGTTGAAGCTTGAAAAATGGCTGCTTACACATGTTTGGGCGGGGATCGGGGTTAAAATTCTCCTGCAAGCAGGCTTGTGTCGGGCTTCGGACCTTTTGCCCCTGACATCACAAATATTAATGCGAAATGAGAGATCTGTCAAACCTCACAGACGTTCAACTTGATTTTGAATTCTTTGATAGTCTGTCTGGAAATGTCATATTTTATATGATAAGATAAAAGAAAACTGCGGGGAGTGCGTATGGTGACAGGCGGCGGAGAAAAACGATTTCATGACCAAATATCATGGCTGATGTTTCTATTCAGCATATTTGTGATATGGGTCCACTCTTATAATGTGGATCTGTTTTCCGGTGGGGCGCGGGATGGGATATGGAGTCTTGCGGACCGGATCGAAAATTTCGTGTCGGTGGGACTGGGACAGATCGCCGTTCCGGGCTTTTTCCTGCTGTCCTCCTACCTGTTTTTCCGGAATTTTTCCTGGGACAAGCTAGTCGGAAAATGGAAGAGCCGGGTATTCAGCGTCCTGATCCCTTATGTAGTCTGGAATCTCATCTACTATCTGGGTTATATGGCAGCATCCCGGTTTCTCGCCATACGATCCGTGGTCGGACGTGACATCATTCCATTTTCCGTGCAGGAGATCTGGCGGGCGGTCTCACAGTATGCGTATGCGCCAATCTTCTGGTATCTTTATCAGCTGATCTTCCTGATCATCGTGTCACCGATGATCTACGCACTTGTTAAGAATCGGGCGGTCGGTCTTTTCTGGATCGTGGGACTTGTGTTTGCGGTGCATCTCCATCTGGATATGCGCCATCCGAATACGGACGCCCTGCTTTACTATTCGGTTGCTGCATACTTTGCAGTCCATCGGCGCGGGCTGGTGGAGAGAAGTATGGAGGAAGAAGCAGCCGGGTGGAAGGAAGATCATGGAACGAAAGAAAAGAAAGCTGCTCCAGAGGACAAAGATGGAAATACAGCCAGTGGCATTCCGGACCATGTGAGAAGGCGCTGTTTTGCAGAAGGTCTGGCAGGAGTCGTGATCTCTGTATTCTGTTACCGGAGGATGATGGCACCTGAAGCAGCCGTCCTCTGGACCTGCTTTTACCGTATGGCTGTGCCGATGACGTGCTGGGCTTTTGCCTGCGGAGTGCGTCTTCCGAAGATCCGTCCATGGATGCGCCAGAGCATGTTCCTTTATGCGATCCATTTTATCGTCGTACGATTCGTAAACAAAGGAATAGCTGTTGCGGCAAGACAGCTTGCCGGATCTGTATCCGCTGCAGGAATCGCATTGATTGTTTATTTCCTGCTTCCTGCAATTGCCGTGATGGTTTCTTACATCCTCGCCAAATTCCTTGTCCACTTCCTGCCGGGAGTGTGGAGAGTGCTGTCGGGAGGGCGGAAGTTGGAAGGATAGGGGGAATAAGAACTGCAGAAAATCCGTTACTGTCGGCGTACCGCATGGACAGCAGCATGTAAAATTCAAGTGTTCTTTTTTGTAAAAAATGCTAATAGTATTTCGATAAGAAATCCATTATACTATCAGTGAAAGAGCTAATCTTTCCTTCGCGGATGAGACGAGTGACGGTTCCGACTCGTCGGTAAAATAAAAAGTGACCGAACAATGAGACGAGTGACGGTTCTGACTCGTCGGTAAAATAAAAAATGACCGAGCGAAGAATCTTTGAGGGAGGAGAAATCCTCCCTTTTCTATACCAGTCTATTTTTCTTAGGGGATTCTTACCATGAGTACATCAACTAAATTTTATATAAAGAAATTAAGCAAAAAATTTTATCAGAGGTATCCATCTAAAATGTATGAGGAAATTCTAAGTAAAGAGGATAGACCATATTCATGTCTTCTTGTTAAACAACATGGATACTTGATATGTGTACCGTTTCGGACTGAAATACGTCATAAATATGCGTATCATTTCCAAGCATCAGAAAGATCGAGAAAGCATCATTCGGGATTGGATTTTACAAAAGTGGTAATTGTCACCAATCAAGAATTTATAAACGAGGATATCAATGTTGTTGATCAGGACGAATACAAAGAAGTTATATATAATATTGAAAAGATAGTAGATTCTGTGATAAAATTTGTTGATGATTATGTCGAACATATAAAAGGAATAAAAAAGCTTCATGAAAGAGAATTTGAGCGTCGATATCATTTTTCATCATTAAAGTACTTTGAGAGAGAATTGGGACTCGGTCAGAAAAAAGAATCGGAGGAAGAGAGTATGCTGAGAGATAACGTAAAAAAATACTATCTGGAACAGGATTACAATTGTGCGGAGACGATCTTAAGATGTATTGACGAGGAATACGGGATCGGTCTTACGGAAGATGATTTCAAGCTGGTCAGTGCGTTTGGCGGCGGCATGGGATGCGGCTCCTCTTGCGGTGCATTATGCGGCGCAATGGCAGCGCTGGGACGGCTGACGGTAAAGACCCGTGCCCATGCAACCGATGGTTTTAAGGATACATGCGCGGACCTTGTAGATGAATTCCGAAAGAAGCTTGGAAACACAGACTGCTCAGAGCTGGTAAAGATCTATAAGAAAGACGATGTGCGCTGTCTGGAAACCGTCTGTCTTGCAGCAGATGTGTTTGAAGAGTTTTATAATACATTGATTGCAGAAAAGTGAAAATAACCTGGAAAATCAAGAAAAAAGCCCCAAAGCCTTGTAAACTGTTGATATAAACAGCTTACAGGGCTTTTTCTTATGTAACAGGAAATTCTGATGGGACGTCCTGTTGGACAAAAAGGTATTAACATACCACCAAAGATGCATCTTCTTTTTTTAATTTTAAATGTTATTAAAAAAAGAAAAAAGAAATATTGACCTTTTTTTCAGATTCCTCTATACTGGTCATATAAAATAATGATGTTATATAACGTATTTAACGTATTTAACGAAAGGAGAAATTAAATGATTAAACACACGGTGATCAATGCGGAGCTTGGATATGCGCTGGCGACAGCGAGACATAAGGATGCGATCGTGATCTGTGACGCGAATATGCCAATTCCGGATGGATGTAATGTGATCGATGTCTCTCTCGTGCGGGGAGTTCCGACGCTGGTGCAGACGATGTGCGCGATCCTGAATGATCTGGTTGCGGAGCGCTATGAAGTATTTGAGCTGATGCTGCAGTACAATGATGCGATGTATCAGAAGATCCAGTCTCTCGTGCCTCAGCTTCCGGGCGGAACGATCAGCCAGGAGCGCCTGATGGAGACAATGAAAAATGCTAAGGCAGTAGTGCGGACTGGAGATTTTGGCAGCTGCTGTACAATGGTTTTATATTCCACGTCCGGAAGGGACAAGTATGTAACACAGTTTAACTGTGATTTTCCAATGCAGGAGTAAAGTGGGGAGGAAAAATGATGGCGGAGAAGACTTGTGTTAAGGTTTTGGTGGAGGAAAATGGGGAACATGGCTTTGACTCTTACCGTGTCCCGGGAATCGTGACGGCTTCCAACGGGGATCTGCTTCTGACATATGAGGGCAGGGAAGTCGGAGGAAACAGCAGGACTTTATTCTTCAGGAGATATCAGATAAAGGACGGAAAGCCACAGCCCGCAGGAGAGCGGATCACAATGGTATCGCCGAAAGGGGAAGAGCTTCTTCATAATCCCTTGCTGATCGCAGCACCGGAGGGAAGAGTATATTTCTTCTGGTGTCAGGACTATCAAAGACTGTTTCTCAGGGAAAGCCGTGATAATGGGGAAACCTTTGGAGAGGAGCGTGAGCTGACATCTCTGATCGACGGTTTCCGAAAAGAATGGCCGGTGACGCTGTGGGCCATTGCTCCGGGACATGGAATCTGCAAAAAAGATGGAACACTGATACTGCCGTTGTGGCTGAGCCGTGGAGAGAATGCGCACCTCCCGGCTTGCTTTGCCTGCCTTTCCAGCGATGACTGGGGTGGGACGTGGCACTGCAGCAATACGGTTCCAGCGGAGAATGGAATCGGTGATCCAACCGAGAGCTCCGTGGCGGAGCGGAACGACGGAACTCTGCTTGCCACCATGCGCCATGAGATCCCGGGAGTGCGGAGAAGAGCGTTCTGTGAGAGCAAAAAAACGGAGAAAGGACAGGATGCGGTCCGGTGGGGAGCACCATGGCTGAACGAAAAACTTCCGGATCCGATCTGCGGTGGAGCGCTGCTTACACTTCCAGACGGACAGATGGCTTTTGTCAACTGCGCTTACGGAGATGAACCGGCACTGGAGCGCCAGAAAAACGGCGAAGCGGTCCGGTGGAGTCTTGACGCCCGTCAGAAACTGACGATCCGCATCAGTGTAGATGATGGAAAAAACTGGGACGATGGTTTCCTTCTGGCAGAAGAGGGCGGGGCGTCTGACCTGGCGGGAACAGGTCCGGTGTACTGCTTCTATGAGGAAGGATGGCAGGACGGTAACTGTATTTTTAACAGGAGGTTACTGCTGGCATCTGTTCCATTGGAGGTTTTATGATGAGACGCGAGAGGGCCGCTGGAATAAACAGCGGCTCTCACTATACGGTTCTGTTTTTTTCTGCATACTTTATTTACTATGCCGCATACTGCATATTTTCCAGCTATACGGTCCTGTTTTTGACGGAACGCGCCTACAGCGCCACGGTCTGCGGAATCATCACCAGCCTGACATTTCTGGCAAATCTTCTGATGGAGCCGGTGGGCGGTTATATCACGGACACATTTCTTCCAACAAGGCGGTATCTTCTTCTGCTTATCGGAATGATCTCAGCACTGTGTATCTTCTGTACAAAATATATGGACCAGCTCTGGATCATGCTTCCTGGGATGGTCCTGTCTGCCGGGATCGTTTACCCGTTCAGTCAGCTGATGGATGCTTGGGTCGATATCAGCCGGGAAAAACAGCCGGATCTGATCTACAGCCGGGTTCGTGCCGGCGGGTCCATCGGGTATGCGGTGATGTCGGTGATTGGTGGATATTATTTTAAACACAGAGGCTGGGATGGCTATTTTCTCGTACAAATGGTGATATTTCTCTTCATGATCCCATGCCTCCTTCTTCTTCCAGATACCAGTCTCGGGAATCGCCGGAAACAGGAGGAGAAAGAGAAAAGTCTCTCCTTTTTCCAGGCATTTCATACTTTGGTGCAGAACCGTCGTTTCCTGTTCTGGCTGGGAATCATCACATTTTACTGGTTCAGCCACCGTCTGGTGGGAAGCTTTCTCTCCCTGATCATCGTGGAACTGGGCGGAGATGCGGAGACATATGGAAATGTCTGTGGGGCAGGAGCGGCAGTGGAGTTTGCAGGTCTTATGCTGCTGGCTTTTGCATGGAAAAAGAAGAATTCCCATGCTCTTTTGGGAATGGCGATCGCCCTGATCACAAATCTCCTCAGACCGCTCTGCTTTCTGCTGTTTTCCGGTACATGGGCCCTTTATCTGGGACAGATGCTGCAGTGTGCTAGTTTTGCGTTCTATATGAGTGTCAGCGTGGAGTGCTTTGCGGAGGCGGCGGATGAGCGCTTGCGCAGCTTCAGTATTTCAATGGGACTGACCGTCAGCAGTGTGGTGGGAACAGTCCTTGCAAACCTGGTGGGAGGCAGACTGTGCGATATGTTCCATCCGGGGATCCTGATTCTGGTTAGCTTTGCTCTGGGATTCCTGAATTCAGCTGTATTTTTTGCAGAACGGTTATACCACAGTATGGAAAAACATGGCTGAAGAATTGTAAAAATTACATTACTGTACACGTGGTATGCATTTTCTGAACTAAAAATAAAAAAGAATAGAAAAATGTTGATTGTTCACAATTTATTTATACTGAATCATATAAAGTCATGATGTTACATGATGTATTGTATAAACATGAAATCAAATGGTCAGCCATGCGGTGATCCGTGCGGAATCCGGATATGTATTTTCAATGGTGCGGCATAAAGATATGATCGTTCTCTGGTACACTTTGTGAAAAAAATTCCGGATAATAGAACTTGACTAAAAGAATATGTCAGAGTACAAAATTATTTGACAAATCAGCGCCTGAATGATAATATAGATGTATCTAAATATTATATAATGTTATATAGCATATGTAAATGTTTACTCAATCAATGGAAGGGAGAAATAGAATGAAAAAGTATGTATTACGGCGTGCTTTGATAGCAATACCAACTTTCTTTGGAATTACAGTTCTGGTTTTTTTAATTTCTTCTATGGCGTCCGGAAGCCCATTAGAGTTGTTGCTCAACAACCAGAATATTTCAGCGGCAGAAGTTGAACGACAGCGGATAAAGCTTGGTCTGGATCAACCGTTGTATATCCAGTATTTCACCTGGATCAAAAACTTTTTCCAGGGAAATCTGGGAGATTCATACAGAACAGGACAGCCGGTAATGCAAATGATTTTGGAAGGTCTTGGTCCGACAATTCTGTTGACCTTTGCGGCAGTGATCATTGCCTGTCTGATCTCAATCCCATTAGGAGTTCAGTCAGCAAGATATCAGAATAAAGGCTGGGACAATGGTTCGTCGGTATTTTCATTCCTGGCGACTTCAACTCCGAGCTTCTTCCTGGCATTGATTTTTTTATATGTTTTTTCAGTGAAATTAAAAGTCCTTCCTATTGGCGGCATGTACGATGTTGGAAAAAAGGAGACCATAGGTTCATTATTGTGCCATTTATTTATGCCGTCGGTTGTCCTGGCAATGCAGCTAGTGGGAAGCCTGATCCAGTATACAAGAAGCAGCATGCTGGAGGTTATGAGGGAGGATTTCGTCAGAACAGCACGATCAAAAGGAATCAAAGAAAAGAAAGTTATAATAAAACATGTGCTGCGAAATTCTTTGATACCGGTGGTTACATATCTTGGTATGGAAATACCGCTGCTGATTGGCGGAGCAGTTGTCACGGAGCAGGTTTTTTCCTGGCCGGGAATCGGAAGCCTGATGATCAAGTCCATAGATGCCAGAGATTATCCGGTTGTTATGGGGATTACAGTGTTGGTCGCAATTGCGGTGCTGGTATTTAATATTTTAACAGATCTTGTTTACGGAATTCTTGATCCACGGATCCGGTATAATTAAGGGGAGGTGAGAAAGGTGGAAGACAGTAAAAAAGAGTCGAAAGCGAAAAACTTTATCAAGAGGTATTGTAACAACAAATTGGCGGTAATCGGTTTTTTCACACTGGTGCTTATCACACTGATCGTTATCATAGCTCCTCCGTTCCTTCCGTTTTCGGAAGCTGAGATCGATCCGTTGGCATTCAATATGCCGCCTAGCGCGAAACATCTGTTGGGAGGAGACGATGTCGGCAGAGATGTATTAAGCCGATTACTTTACGGTGGCCGGGTGTCTTTGGCAGTTGGAATTTTTTCCACGGCGGTCAGCGTGATCGTGGGAATTCCTCTGGGTATGCTGGCAGCATTTTATCGTGGGGCATTTGAAGTTGTGGTAATGCGTCTGTCAGATATTTTCATGTCATTTCCATCCACGATTCTGATTTTGTTTCTGGTATCCATGTTTGGTCCGTCAATTATCACCGTCACGGTTGTGATAGGTGTGCTCGGATGGCCGAAATTCGCAAGACAGATTTATGGAAGTGTTTTGAGCATAAGAGAAAAGGATTACATTGAAGGTGCTGTGGCGATTGGAGCAAAAGACAAGTTGATCATTACCAGATATATCCTTCCGAACGCGGTCGCTCCGATTTTTATTTCCATTACATTTCGGATCGCTTCCGCGATTATTTTGGAATCTTCGTTAAGCTTCCTTGGAATGGGTGTTCAGCCGCCGGCTGCTTCCTGGGGAAATATGCTTTATAATGCACAGTCCATCACGATCTTGACTAGCCGTCCATGGATGTGGGTTCCGCCGGGACTGGCACTGGTAATCACAATTCTTTCGATTAACTTTATTGGAAACGGTTTGCGGGATGCGTTAGATCCGAAAACAGCAAAAAAATAATTATAGGAGGAGAAAAGAAAATGAAGAAGACGACAAAAATGCTGGCAATTTTATTAGCGGCAATGACAGCGCTGTCCGGATGCGGAGGAAGTGGTACAACGACCACACAGACAGAAGGGAAAACGGAAACAACTGCTGCAGCGGAAAAAACGGGAACAGAAACAGCGCAGAAAGGTCCTAAAGATGAAGTAGTAACTATGGCAGTTATTTCTTCCTGGGACACATTGAATATTTACAATACGTCAGGAAATTACGGAAACGCGGTAGCAGATCAATTATTTGAACGTCTGGTTACAAGAACACATGATGGAGTTATCGAACCCCGCCTTGCGACTGAGTGGCAAATAGCAGATGATAACAAGTCGATGACTTTCAAATTAGCTGAAAATGCATTGTGGCATGACGGAGAAAAACTGACGGCAAATGACATTGTATTTACCTGTAAGGCAATGACGAATCCAGATGTGGATAACTATTATCGTTCCGCGTTTAATGTGTTAGCAGGAACCGATGATGACGGCATTGCAGCAGACACAGATCAGTTAGGTGTAGAAGCTGTCGATGATTACACGGTAAAATTTTCATTTAAAGAGCCGAAGGATCAGGATACTATTTTAAACGCATTCTTAAGCTTCCTTTATGTTCTTCCGGAACATATTTTAGATACTGGAAATTATGCGGATATCAATAACTCTTCTTTCTGGACAAGTCCAGTTGGTGCCGGACCATTTAAATATGTGAAAGATACTGCAGGTGAGACTTTAGAGATGGAAGCATTTGAAGACTATTATCAGGGATGCCCTGATTTTAAGACATTAGTCGTTCGTGTTGTGCCGGCAGCAAACCTGACAGCAGGACTCTTAAATGGAGATATTGATGTGGTTGGCATGGGAAGTATCCCGTTATCCGACTGGGCAACTGTCAAGGGCTCAGACTCTCTTGTGGCTGCTTCTGTAGAAGATTATTCTTATCAGTATATGTTATTTAATCTGTCTGATGAGGATCCTGATTTCCAGGACGCGAAGGTGAGAAATGCATTTGATAAAGCGATCAACAAACAGGTGATGGTTGATCAGCTGATGCTGGGCGAAGGTCAGGTTGCTGTCGGACCGATGCCAAAATATCATCCGTATTATGATGAGAACCTGAAACCTAATACATATGACCCGGAAGCAGCAGAGACAATGCTGAAGGAAGCAGGATTTAATTTTGACAAAGAGTATCTGATGATCGTTCCGAAAGGAAATCAGGTAAGAGAGCAGTCTGCGCTCCTAATCCAACAGGACCTTGAAAAAATCGGTGTGAAAGTAAAAATTGAGACATATGATTTCACTACATTACTTCAGATGCTCCGCGAAGGAAAAGCTGATTTAGGTCTTCTCGGAGGCGGAAGTAATATCGATCCGAACGAAAGCAGCGTAATTTTAAAACCGAATGACGCAAGAAACTATTCACTTGTAAAAGATCCAAAGTGGTTTGATCTGGCTAACGAAGGCGTTTCTAAAGTAACAAAGGAAGAGCGGAAAAAGTGCTATGACGCATATCAGGAAGCATTGGTAGAAGATCAGCCGTATATCTGGTTATACCATCAGAATGATTTATGGGCATATTCAAAACGTTTAGCAGAAGTTCCGATCGAGAATTTTGTATGGTTTAATTTCGAAGTATGGAAATGGAAACTTGCAGATTGATCCGTGGACGGAAAGGAGATAGCATAGCGATGGAAGGACCGAAAATCGAGGAAGTATTGACATATCTTGACGAGAATTTTGATAATGATTTAAAGGCTGTCCAGGATTTTATGCGTATGAAATCCATTTCAGCGACAGGGGAAGGTATCCGGGAAACAGCGGAACGCGTGAAGGAAATGATCGAAGAGTGCGGCGGCACCTCTGAGCTGATTGAGACACCTGGTAATCCCATTGTTTACGGTCGCATTGATGAAAAAGCAGAGCACACGCTTCTTATCTACAGCATGTACGATGTGCTTCCGGCTGAGGAGCCTGACTGGATTTCAGATCCGTGGGCAGCAGAAATCCATCCGTTCAGAGATTACGGAGACTGCATTATCGGTCGTGGTGCAGTAAATACAAAGGGACCAACAGTCGCTTTCTTCAGAGCGATAAAGGCATATAAAAAAATTGCCGGAAAACTTCCGGTAAACCTTGTATTCCTGATAGAGGGGGAGGAGGAACTTTCCTCCAAATCCCTCCAGGAGTTCCTGGAAGTCAACAAGGATAAATTTAAAGACTGCGATGCAATGTTTTTCCCATCATTTGGAGAGGAAAACAGAATTGCTTCCATCTTTATGGGTGTGAAGGGAATTGTAAGCTTTGAACTGAAGTCAAAAGGCGGAGACTGGGGCGGTCCGACAGACCGAGGGATCCATGGCGCTTTTGCAGCCTGGGTTGCGAACCCTGTGTGGAGAATGACAAAAGCGCTCTCATCGATGATCGGCGAGAATGAAAATGAAATTTTGATCGATGGTTTTTATGATGGAATCTTACCATTGGAAAAGGAAAAAGACGAGGCTTTGGCTGCTTCCGCGGACCTTCTGGATGAAGAAGAGTGGAAAACAGCGTATGACGTCAAAAAATTCAAGTGGGACTTAACCGGTCTGGATCTGTGGAAAAAGATGCTGACGGTTCCGACTCTGAATATTGATGGTATCAAAGGCGGCTATATCGGTGAAGGTTCAAAGACACTTTTACCGCACGAAGTAACGGTTAAGATGGATATCCGCCTTGTTCCGGGAATGAAGCCGGACGAAATGCTGAAGAAAGTACGGAAACATCTGGATTCCAGAGGCTTCCAGGATATCGAGATCGAGGAGTATGGAAAGCCATATGATCCGTCCAGCGTACCTTATCATTCTTCTTCTGTTCAGACCTTGAAGAAAACATATGAGCTGATGGGAACAAGACCGCAGATCTGGCCCTGGAATCCGGGTTCCGCACCATATTTCCTGTTCGAGAAGATATTGGGGATCCCATACGTCACAGGCGGTATGGGACATGGATCCAGGCAGCATTCCAGCAATGAATACTGCACAGTCAAAGGAGTACTGGATTTCGAAAAATCCATGATATATTATCTGAAACTATTCCCTGAATACGCGGACAGCAAGAAAAAATAGATGCGGGGAGGAATGTGTAATGAAGGATGATGTAATATTACAGGTAAAAGATCTGAAAACATATTTCTTTGATCGAACTGGAAAAGTTCCTGCTGTCGATGGAGTTGATTTCACCATACGAAAAGGCGAAACCCTTGGTATCGTAGGCGAGTCGGGATGCGGAAAGAGCGTTACATCGATGTCAATATTAAAGCTATTGCCTCCGGAAGGAAAGGTTGTAGATGGGGAGATTATCTTTAAAGGGGAAAATATTGTGAATTATTCTGCGGAGCAGATGGAAAAAATCCGTGGAAAAGAAATCGCGATGATTTTTCAGGAGCCGATGACATCGTTGAACCCGGTCTATACAGTTGGAACCCAGATTTCAGAAATGATAACTGCCCATGAGAAAGTCTCAAAAAAGGAAGTAAGAGAGCGCGCCATCGAAATGCTCAGGCTTGTAGGTATTCCGTCTCCCGAGAAAAGAGTGGACGAATATCCACATGAACTGAGCGGAGGAATGCGCCAGAGGGTTATGATTGCCATGGCGCTGTCTTGCAATCCGGAACTTTTGATCGCAGATGAACCGACAACGGCTCTTGATGTGACGATCCAGGCGCAGATCTTAGATTTAATGCGTAAACTACAGAAAAAGCTGAATACGTCTATTATGATGATCACGCATGATTTGGGTGTTATTGCGGAAATGGCTGATTATGTGCTTGTGATGTACGCGGGGAGGGTAATGGAATATTGTGATGTCCATTCCCTGTTTAAAGATCCACTGCATCCATATACGCAGGGTCTGATCAGCGCGCTTCCTAATATTAACGATCAGAAGGACAGATTATATGTGATAAAAGGAAATGTTCCAAGCCTGTATGACATGCCTGCCGGATGTGGATTCTGGCCTCGTTGTCCTTATGCGACGGAGAGATGCAAAACAGAAGTTCCCGATTTATATCAGATAGGTGATCGCAAGGTACGATGCTTTTTACATGAAAATCGAAAGCAGGTGGTATAGGTGGCAGGGAATTTATTAGAAGTACGAAATTTAAAGAAATATTATTCAGTTAAGTCTGGTTTTCTGAATAAGGACTGCCGCAGCGTAAAAGCCGTGGACGGCATTAACTTATCGGTAAAGCAGGGAGAAATTCTTGGAATTGTCGGAGAAAGCGGCTGTGGAAAGTCAACACTCGGAAGAAGTATTTTACGATTGATAGAGCCAACAAGCGGGGAAGTCATTTTTGAAGGCACTAATATCTGCGGATTAAAGAAAGAAGAAATGCGTCTGAAACGCAGGGAAATGCAGATCGTGTTTCAGGATCCGGGCGCCTCGTTAAATCCAAGATTGACGGTTGGCGAAATTATCGGAGAACCGCTCGAAGTGTTTCATATCTGCGAGGGCAAGGAAAAAGAAGAGAGAATTTATAAGCTCATGGATTTGGTTGGGATTAACCGTGCGTATATTAATCGCTTCCCGCATGAATTTTCCGGTGGACAAAGACAGCGTCTTGGGATCGCAAGAGCACTGGCGGTGAATCCTAAATTGATCATTTGTGATGAGCCAGTATCGGCACTGGATGTCTCTATACGAGCGCAGGTGTTGAATCTGATGAAGGAATTGAAAGACAAACTGAATTTGACTTATATCTTTATTTCTCATGACCTCAGTGTTGTACATCACATCTGCGATCGCGTGGCTGTTATGTACCTGGGACGGGTTGTGGAGATAGCAGATAAAAAACAGATATATGAGAATCCGGTCCATCCATATACAAAGGCTCTGTTGTCGGCAATTCCAATGCCTGATCCGGAGGTAAAGCGGGAACGGATCATTCTTCAGGGAGATGTCCCAAATCCGGCCGATCCCCCATCAGGATGCCATTTTCATAAGCGTTGTCCTTATGCAAAAAAAGAATGTTCAGAAACAGTACCGCCGTTTGTAACAGTTGAACCGGGACATCAGGTATTATGTTGGCTGGCAGAAGAGCAGCAGTCAGAAACAAAGCATGAAGAAAAATGACGTGATGTGACCAAACAGGGATATTTGCATGGATGGAGGAATGGAAACGATGAACACACAGGAAAGTATTCTGAAGACAATTGAAGATAAAAGGGAGCAGTATATTCATGCTGCTCTTGATATCTGGGATTATGCGGAACCAATTTTTGAAGAATATAAATCTTCTGCTCGCCTTTCAGCACTTCTTGAACAGGAAGGCTTTTCCGTGACAAAAGGGGCTGCCGGTCTGCCGACCGCATTTATTGCCTCTTGGGGTGAGGGAAAGCCCGTAATCGGGTTCATGGGAGAATTTGACGCGCTTCCAAATCTGAGCCAGAAAGCAGATTCCGTTGAAAGAGAACCGATCATCGAGGGTGGACACGGTCACGGGTGTGGTCATCATACTTTGGGAACAGCGGCTGTCGCTGCTGCAATCGCGGTGAAAGACTATTTAAAGGAAAACGGAATAAAAGGAACCGTCCGTTTTTATGGATGCCCGGCCGAGGAAGGCGGTGCCGGAAAAGTGCTGATGAAACAGGCTGGAGTGTTTGATGATTGCGCCGCAGCGATCAGTTGGCATCCGACAGACGATAACGGTATATGGTCGATCAACTTTCACGCGCAGCAAAAAGTAATTTACAGCTTTAAGGGAAAACGCGCTGCTGATGCGCTGCAGATCTTTTTGATGGGCGCGACAAATGTCAGACATTATCTCGATCCATGCTTTGTCGTACGTTCTACAATTCTTTCACCGGGCGATGATGCAAACGATGGAGAAGTGCCTGAAGCCCGGATTCTATATGCATATCGCGCTCATGTGAGTAGCCAGGTCAAAGAAGGATTTCAGCTATTACATATGGCAGCATACGGCGCGGCTGTCATGACCGGATGCGTATTGACGGCGGATTATAAGACAGGAACAACCGAGCTGCTTCCGAACCGGACGCTGGAACGCACTATGTATAAAAAATACCAGATAGTGGGCACTGTTCCAATGACGGAAGCAGACTGGAAATATGCAGAACATATGCATCAGGCTCTTCCGGAAAACGGAGAACAGGCAACCTTCGATTTAATGCGACTGTTGTATGAGGAACAGGCAGAAGATATTATCAGGCAGGTGAAAGGAAAGCCGTATAATGATGTATTGTATCCTTTCCGCGAAATTAATATCCATAAGCCTGGTTCAACAGATATTTGCGATGTAAGCTTTGCAACGCCTACTGTACAGTGTGTGGCAGCGTGCTATATAAAGGATACGTTGGGACATTCCTGGCAGGAGGTTGCCCAAGGGCGCAGTGATATCTGCATGAAGGGAATGCTGGTAGCGGCAAAGGTAATGGCACTGACGGGAGCTGAGTTATTTGAACAGCCGCTTCTTTTGGAGCAGGTGCGGAAAGAGTTTGAGGAAAAGAGAAAAGCATATTCATATCTGCCGCTCCTTGCAAGGAAAACTGTAGAGAACGGGGAAATGTCTGCACAAAAAATGGATATGGAGAGTAAGCTGTCTGATTTTAACAAGTCCCGGAAAGTGCAGGTTGAGTTTACCGGTCTGTGTGACGATGGATTAGCACAAAGACAGACAGGTAAAGCCCTGTCCAAAAATGGAAATGCATTAGAGGCGCTGGAATTTTTCACTCTGGGTCTGGCATATGGGAACAAAGATATATTCGATAAGGTTGGCTATGAGACGAGAATCATGGAAACAGGCGATGAGGATATGGTTAAGGTTCCGGAACTGACGAAGATCCTGGTGACTGTAAAGCAGCAGGAAGACATTCGCAGTGATGATCTCAGAGAATTTTTTACAGGTGTGGACATGGTAGCCACAGGGGCGGCAGAAGTGACTGGCTGCCAGGTAAAATTTTTGTTTGAGTAAAAAATAAGAGGATACAAAAATGGTTAAGGTTTTGGGTTTGGGTGACAATGTGTGTGATATCTACCTGAATGAGAGGACGATGTATCCAGGTGGGCAGGCAGTTAATTTTGCGGTATACGCAGGTATGCTTGGCGTAAAATCAGATTTTATGGGCGTTTTTGGAAATGACGCGATTGCCGGTCATGTGAAGGCATCACTCGACGCCCATAGCGTTGGATACAGCCATTGTCGCAGCTATGCCGGAGAAAATGGTTTTGCGAGAGTGATGATTGTTGATGGGGACCGTGTGTTTAAGGGAAGCAATAAAGGCGGAGTAATCCAGAAACATCCGATCCGTCTTGAGAAAGAGGATCTTGAGTATGCGGACGGCTTTGATCTGATCCACACGACAAACAATGGATTTACGGATGATCTGCTTCCTGATCTGCATGTGCTTTCACCATTTGTAAGCTACGACTTTTCTTACCGCTGGAATGAGGAGGACCGTGTGGACCGTGTCTGCCCGTATATTGATTTTGCGTTCCTTTCCTGCAGCGATTTAAGCGATGAAGCAACGGAAGGGTTGTGCGGAAAACTGCATGAAAAAGGCTGTGGGGTTGTGACAGCTACCCGCGGAAGCAAAGGTGCGACAGTTTATGATGGACACCATTTTTACCGTCAACTGCCGGACTATGTGATCCCTGTGGATACAATGGGGGCGGGAGACAGCTTTGCGACGGCCATGTTGGTGACAATTTTGAAAAAATTAGAAGAGGAGTCAGAAGCAAATTGGGAAGATCCGGAAATAAGAATGAAGATTTTGCCAGTAGCATTAAAGACTGCCGCAGCTTTTTCAGCAAAAACATGTCTGATCAAAGGCGCTTTTGGTGGAGGCGTTCAAGTGCCGGATTCTGTATATGAGCAGGTGTATAAAGATTTATAGAATCGGAGCAGCTTGTTATGAGAAAGAAATGAAGAATAGTATTGACAAATGGTCAAAAATAAAGTATTTTATCATTAAAGAATATATGACGATATATAACAATACAAGCTGTATGAAGTCAATATGAAGCAGCGGACATGCAAATAGTCATGCCCGGACAGAGCAGCTTACAAACAACCAATACATGGGAGGAAATAATATGTCTTATATGATTGGCGTAGACGTTGGAGGAACGTTTACAGATTTCTCTGTTTTTGATCAGGAAACCGGCGAATTGTTCAATTATAAGGACAGTTCTACACCGGCAGACCCGTCCAAGGCAATTGTAAAAGGTGTGCAGGATGTATTAGAGATAAAGAAGGCAAAACCGGAGACAGTCAGCTATCTGGCACATGGTACCACAGTAGGAACCAATGCGCTGATCGAAAAGAAAGGCTGCCGCCTCGGTCTTATCACCACAAAGGGATTTAAAGACCTGATGGAGATCGGAACACAGCGCCGTCCGTCTCTTTACAACCTCCAGGCACAGAAGCCGTATCCGTTAGTTCCGTCTGGCTTAAACTGCACCGTCACAGAGCGTATCCGCTATGACGGCAGCATTGAGACACCGCTTGATGAGGAAGAGACCAGAGAAGTGGTCCGCTACTTAAAAGCACAGGGAGTTGCTGCTATCGCAGTGTGCACCCTCTTCTCCTTCATCAATCCGGTTCATGAGGAAAGAATCGAAGAGATCATTCATGAGGAGTTCCCGGAAGCTTACGTAACGATTTCCAGCAAGCTGGCACCGGAGTTCCGTGAGTTCAGCCGTATGAGTACAACGGTCATGAACAGCTACTTAGGACCGGTTATGAAGAAGTATGTAAACAACTTCCGCGAGTCTATCGCACAGCTCGGCATCAAGGTTGAGCCGTATGTAACACAGTCCAACGGTTCCATCATTTCCATTAAAGAGACGATCGACTGCCCGATCAAGACCGCGTTATCCGGACCGAGTGCCGGTGTTATCGCAGCGGCTTATATCGGCAAACAGTGCGAAGCAGACAAGATCATTACATTCGATATGGGCGGTACCAGTGCAGATATTTCTCTGATCGAGAACTATACACCGCAGGTATCCAACGAGCGTTACGTTGAGGGATATCCGGCAAGAATCCCGATGATCAACATCATCACCATCGGTGCCGGCGGCGGCTCCATCGCAAAGATCGATGACGGCGGCGCGTTAAAGGTAGGACCGAAGAGTGCCGGCGCAACTCCTGGACCTGCATGCTACATGCGCGGCGGCGAGAATCCGTGCGTAACAGATGCAAACATCGTCTTAGGAAAACTGAACCAGAAGAAGATCCTCGGTGGCAGAATGGACGTAGATATTGAGCTGGCAAAGAATGCGATCAAGACAAAGATCTGTGATAAATCTAATCTTGATATGAAACGTGCAGCAAACGGAATCATCACCGTAGTTAACTCCAACATGGTCCGTGCGATCCGAAGCGTATCCGTAGAGAAAGGCTACGATGTTCGCGAATTCAGCCTGATGGCATTCGGCGGCGCAGGTCCGCTCCATGCGTGCGAAGTAGCAAAAGAACTGGGAATGAAGGAAGTTCTTATTCCGCCGCATCCGGGCACACTCTGCAGCTTAGGTTTACTCTTAGCTGATACAAAGTTTGACTTATCCAGAACAAAAGTTATGAACGGTGAGGCTGACAACTTAGACAGCATCAACGAGCAGTTTGACAATATGGTAGAACAGGGAACCGGTCTTTTAGACAAAGAAGGTGTTCCGGCAGACCGCCGCTACTTTGAGTTTGCTATTGATATGCGTTATCAGCGTCAGAACTTCGAGATCAGCATTCCGGTACCGGCTGGAAAGATGACAGAGGAGACATTAAAGAAAGCACTGGCTGATTTCCATGCAGAGCACAAGAGAAGCTACGGTTACTGCAAGGAAGACGCAATCGTTCAGTTTGTAAGCTACCGTGTTTCCGCGATCGGCGTGATCGACAAACCGGATCTTAAGGCATCAGAGCTTCATCCGGAAGCACCGATCCCGGCACCGATCGAAGCCCGTCAGGTCCTCTTCCAGAACAGCGACGAGTATATTGAGACTCCGGTATACTTAAGAGAAGAATTCGTTCCGGGTCAGGCGATCCCAGGTCCGTGTATCTGCGAACAGATGGATACCACACTTGTAGTGCCGAAGGGCTGGACGATCCATGTAGATGGATATCATAACTTAAAGATTCGTGAGGAGGAGAAGTAAGATGGCAAAGCAGATCGATACCGTAACTGTTGAGGTTGTCCGCAATCTCCTGATGTCCATTGCTGAGGAGACTTACGGAATCATTGTCCGCAGTGCATACTCCACCAATATGAAGGAACGCCGTGACGTTTGTACGGCTGTGATCGATCCGGATGGAAACAGCGTTGCGCAGGTAGAAAGTTTAGCTGCATTGTTAGGCTCCATGCTGAGTGTAGTTCCAAATATTTATGAAAAATTCGGAAAAGAAAATGTCCGCCCGGGCGATATGTTTATCGCTAACGACCCGTATCACGGCGGCGGCAACCACCTGCCGGATATTGTAATCGCGGCTCCGGCCTTTGTAGGCGACAAGCTGGTGGGCTGGATCGCAAACATTGCCCATCATTCCGATATCGGCGGTAAAGTACCAGGCTCCACATCCGGTGACGCTGACAGCTTATTCCAGGAAGGTATCCGTATTCCGGTGATACGTATCCGCGAAAATAACGAGACGATCAGCAGCGTTCTTGATCTCCTCCTTGACAATACCCGTGTTCCACAGGAACGTGAGGGAGACCTGACTGCACAGATGTCTGCAAACCTGATCGGTGTGCAGAGAATCCAGGAGGCATATGCCCGCTACCAGGATGACCTGATTGCGTGCATGAAGGAACTGGTAGGCTACTCCGAGCGTCGTGTCCGCGCTGTCGTTGCAGAGCTTCCGGACGGCGAGTATAACTACACGGACTATGTAGACGGCTGCGGAGACAAATATCCGGATCCGCTTCCAATCAAAGTAAAAGTAACCATCAAGGGCGACAATTTAACGATCGATTTTACAGGAACTGCAGATCAGATCAAAGCTCCGATCAACGTACCGTATCCGTGTACAAAAGCGGCAGTATTTTTCGCAGTAAAAGCCCTGATGGGCGACGATATCCCAGCCAATGAGGGAATCAACCGTGCGATCAAGATCATTGCTCCGAAGGGCTGCATTGTAAATCCGACAGAGCCGAGCCCGATCGGCGCGCAGATCGACTGCCAGCAGAGAATTCCGGACGCGATCTTCGGTGCCCTGGCTCCGATCTTCCCGGATACCGTGGTTACCGCAGGAAACGGCGCGTGCACCACGACGATCTTAGCTGGTGAAGGTGCGATCGGTACAGACAGCGTATTTATCTTTCATGAGGTTATCGCCGGAGGCGGCGGAGCTTCCAAGGGCTTAGACGGTCTGTCGGGTGTTCAGGTAAATATGACGAATACATCCAACATGCCGATCGAGGCAACAGAGATGGAGTTCACGAAGATCCTTGCCAGAAAATATGAACTGAAGGAAGATACGGGCGGAGCAGGTCAGTTCCGCGGCGGTCTTGGAATTGAGCGTGAGCTTGAAGTGCTGCAGGATGATGTGGCATACACAGGACTCGGTGATCGTCATAAATTCCATCCGTGGGGACTTGCAGGCGGCAAAGAGGGCGCAGCAGGCGCATTCTACCGCGTTGCGACAGACGGCACCGTCACAAAGATGGGCCATAAGACGACAAGTTTCCCGTTAAAGAAGGGCGATGTGATCCGTGTTACAACACCTGGTGCCGGCGGTTACGGTGATCCGATGAAACGTGATCCGGAAAAGGTATTGAAGGACGTTAGAGAGAAAAAAGTATCTGCAGAGGCAGCAAAGAAGGAATACGGTGTGGTTGTTGTATCCGATGGAGTTGATTACCATGTAGATGAGCAGGCAACCAAAGCACTCCGTGGATAAAAATCAATTGTAAGAAAGAGAGGATATTCCTATGATCAAAGGGATGCAGGAAGTCATCGATGTGATGACAAAGGCAAAAGCAGATCTGGATAAAAACGGCGGCTTAAAGCAGGTGATCTTTGTAGCCTGCGGAGGCTCTTTCGCATCTTCCTATCCGGCACGCTTTTTATTAAATCAGGAGAGTTCCATCCGTGTTCAGGGTTACAACAGCAGCGAGTTCGTCAATGCGACCCCGAAGAACGTAGATAAAAACACTCTTGTGATCGGCACATCCACAAAGGCGACGGCAGAGACCGTAGAAGCGCTGAAAGTGGCTAAGGCAAAGGGCGCGGTCACCATCGGATTATCCGGCTACGCGGATTCCCTGACAGCCCAGACAGCTGATTATTATGTAACATATTATCACGCAGACGAGTGGTATAAGGACCCGACACTTGTTCATTACAACAGTCAGGGTACAGCATTAAAGATCGCGTTCTGGCTTTTAAAAGAGTACGATAATTATGAGGCATATGATCAGGCTCTGGAAGCTTTTGAGAAGTTAGAGACGATCTACGGTAAGGCATACAAGGATGTTCGCGCGGAAGCAGCAAAATTTGCCATGACATATAAGGATGATACCGTATGGAACGTAATGTCCAGCGGAGCTGCGTGGGAAGTTTCTTATTCAGACGCATTCTGCTTCTTCCAGGAGATGCAGACCGTCCACTGTGTTCCGATCCATTCCGGTGAGTATTTCCACGGAGCATTTGAAACCTGCGACAAGGATCTGGCAATTCTGTTATTTAAGAGCGTAGGACGCACGCGTCCGGTGGATGAGAGAGCAGAGCGCTTCTTAAATCAGTTCGGCGGACATCACTGGATCATTGATGCCGAGGAGCTGGGCTTAGGCGGATTGGATGAGAGAGTTGCAGAGTACTTTAACTCCCTTCTGTTCCACCCGATCTCCAAACAGTTCATCTCTGCGATGGCAGATGTGAGAATGCATCCAATGACCTATCGTCGTTATATGTGGAAATTTGATTATTAATTGCTCATTATTTTATCTCAGTCAGATAAGACGCCCACCTCTTTCAAGTGGTGAGTAATGGTAAATGCGTCTCCGTGGGAGCAGAGTCTCACAGCTGTTTGACTTGAATTGCAAACGAGATATAAGACAGGTTGATGCCTACGGAATGTGGATATCAGCCTGTTTTGTATTTGAGAAAAAATTAGAAAAACAAGGAGAAGAGTAAAAAATATCTTGCTATCTAATAGTACAAATAGTATTATAGTGTATATAACATTATATATCTAATTAGTATAATTAACTGCTCTGAAAAAGAATTGGGGCAGAAGGAGGGATGTATGAAAACAAATATGAACCCAAACAGTATTGTTCCATTATATGAGCAGGTTGCAGAATTCTTAAAACGTGATATTGAAAATGGGGTGTATAATGCAACTGGAAAAATTCCGACGGAGGCAGAGCTGGCAGAGCAGTATAAGGTGAGTCGGATTACGATCCGCAAGGCGATGGACAATCTGGTTGGAGACGGGCTGGTCGAGAAAAAACAGGGAAAAGGAACGTTTATCCGCCGTCAAAAATTTGCAAAAGATATTAAGAACCTTCAGAGCTTTTCGGAAATGTGTCGTCATATGAATATGAAACCCGGTGGACAGATGCTGGAAAACAAACTGATTCCTGCGGATGATAAGATACAGAAACAACTAAACCTTGAACCGGGAGCATATGTGGTTTACATTTCACGCCTGCGAACAGCAGATGGAGAGCCGGTGACGATAGAGAGAAACTACTTCCCAGTGAAATATTCGTTTCTTCTGGAAAAAAAATTTGATGATAATTCATTGTTTGAATGTTTACAGGAGGAGGCGAAGGTGCGTGTTATCTCGTCAGAAAAGCAGATCGAGTTATGTCGTGCCACGGCAGCAGAGGCAAAGCTGATGAAAGTAAAGAAAGGAGCTCCGCTTCTGTATATTAAGAGTGTTGCCTATACGTACGACAGGGAGCCTCTCTATGCGGGTGCCCAGGTCTTTAACGGTGAGGTATGTTCCCTCTATGTCTGTGAATCTGTGGAACAGTAGCAGCAGGAAGTGGAAAAACGACGGGCTGCCTGCGGTCATTGTGGATAACCTGCAAAAATCATGAAAAACCGCGGAAAATATACTTGCATTAGCAATATGGATATGCTATAATTATGAAGCTGTTCTGGCGGAACAGGACATATGGCTGAAAACGCCGTATTATATTATTAACGTAACGTGACTGTCAGTCATGTACCAAAAATTTTAAAGAGGTGAAAATCATGAAACAGGGAATCCACCCAAATTACTATCAGGCCAAGGTCGTTTGCAACTGCGGTAATGAATTTGTAACTGGTTCTACCAAGAAAGACATTCACGTAGAAATCTGTTCCAAATGCCATTCATTCTATACTGGTCAGCAGAAGGCTGCTTCCGCTCGCGGACGTATCGAGATGTTCAACCGTAAGTATGGTATGAAAACAGACAAATAAGGTTTGATTAGTGAAAGGTTGAGCTTTTGGATAACTCTGAAAACTCAGCCTTTTTTGTCATACAGGGAATCAAGGAGAAAAAATCAACGCAAGCTTGCTTGCAGGGGGTTTTTTCTCTTTGATTCCCGCACAAACATGAACAAGCAGCCATTTTTCGTAAGAAAAATGAGGGGATTGTGAATGTTTGTGGAGAATCGCGGGAGCACGAAGTGCGGAGCGATTCTGGTATGACACTATGAGACATATATGGAGGTAAAATCTTGAAATATTCCGGTATCGGGGGACAGGCAGTATTAGAGGGTATCATGATGAAGAACAAGGACAATTACGCCACGGCTGTCAGAAAGCCGGACGGCGAGATCGTTGTCAAGAAAGATACCTATGTGAGCATGACAGAAAAAGTAAAGTTTTTCTCCCTGCCGTTTGTGAGAGGAATCTTTAGTTTCGCGGACTCCATGATCCTGGGAATGCGTTCCCTGACATGGTCGGCAAGCTTCTTTGAGGACGATGAGGAGGACGAGGAGCCGGGAAAGTTCGAGAAATTTTTGATCGATACATTTGGTGAAAAAGTAGATAATGTCGTTATGTCGGCGGTGATGGTATTCTCCATCTTTATGGCGATTGCGATCTTTATGGTACTCCCGCTTTTGATCGCGGGAATCTTCCGGAAATTTATCCACTCTGAGACTGTGATGGCGATTCTTGAAGGCTGTATCCGAATTGCGATTTTCATCACCTACATTAAGGTGATCTCACGGATGGAGGACATCAAGCGGACGTTCATGTACCACGGATCGGAACATAAATGCATCAATTGCTTAGAGCATGGCCTTGTGCTCAACGTGGAGAATGTAAGAAAAAGCTCCAAAGAGCATAAGCGCTGCGGAACGAGCTTTCTTCTGATCGTTATGGTGATCAGCATCCTGTTCTTCATGGTGGTCCGTGTAGATACGATCTGGCTTCGGATCGTCAGCCGGATCGTCCTGATCCCGGTGATCGCGGGTGTCTCCTATGAGGTGCTCCGCCTTGCAGGAACCAGCAATTCGAAGATCATGGACATCGTCAGCCGTCCGGGCATGTGGATGCAGGGACTTACGACAAAGGAGCCGGATGACTCGATGATCGAGGTAGCGATCGTCGCGGTCGAGGCTGTGTTTGACTGGAAGAAATATCTGGAAGAAAATTTCCCGGAGCAGTATCCGGCAGGATATTTTGAGAGAGAAGATCAGACAGGGAAGAACGTGCAGGAGATAACGGCATGAGCGAAATGAAGAACGCTGTCGGGGCTGGAACGGGTCGGTCCGGAGATGATCTGTGTGTGGGAAATAGCGTGCATGAATTTAAAATCTGGGCAGATGTCCTGAACTACGGAAAAAAGATCTTAAAGAATGCGGGGATTGTGGAGGCGGATCTTGACGCCTGGTATCTGTTTGAGCAGAGCTTCGGGATTTCCAGGGCGCAGTATTTTCTTTGCGCAAGGGAGAACATTGTCGGAAGCACGGCACAGAAGATCGCTGTGCAGGAGCAGCACAGAGATCTTTTAGAGAGCGGTAACGCGCTGGAATGTGCAGAACTGTGGCTGAAAGAGAAACTGTCAGTGTATGAGAGCGCACTGAAAAAACGCGTAGCCCGCATTCCTCTGCAGCAGATCATAGGGCGGCAGGAGTTCATGGGACTTACGTTTTTTGTCAATGAGCATGTTCTGATCCCGAGACAGGATACGGAAACGCTGGTGGAGCTTGTGCTGCAGGAGCAGAAGGATAAGGATATTTCGATCCTTGATATGTGTACCGGATCCGGCTGTATTGCGGTGAGCTTGAAGAAGCTTGGCGGATATGCGCATGTGGAAGGCGCGGATATCTCGGAAGAGTCGTTAAAGGTTGCAAAAAGAAATTCAGAAGAGATTCTTGAAAACAACGATGTAAATAATGATGCAGTCAACAGCAGAACAGAACAAATACAGAATTGCACGAATCTGACAAACAATCAGAATAAACAGGATAATTCTGAAGAACGCATGGTTTCTGAAGCCAGCAAGCTGTCGCAGGCAGGTGTAACATTCCGCCACAGTGACATGTTCAGCAATTTTCCGGAGACAGAACAGTTTGATGTGATCGTTTCCAACCCACCCTACATCCCCAGCGCAGTTATCGAAGAGCTGGAACCGGAAGTGCGGGACCATGAGCCGCGGGGAGCTCTTGACGGGACCGCGGACGGGCTTTATTTTTACAGAATTCTGGCAGAAGAATGTGCCAAACATCTGACGCCGGGAGGACATGTGTATTTTGAGATCGGATATGACCAGGGAGCAGCGGTGAAGGAACTGCTGGATATCCATGGTTTTAAGGATACAAGAGTGATTCAGGATCTGGCAGGAAAAGACCGCGTTGTGTGCGGAGCCTGGCAGACCGCAGGCGTATGAGGAGGTTTTATAGATGTTTGACCGTTTGGATGACATGTTACGGCATTACGAAGAGTTAATGCTGGAATTAAATAACCCGTCGGTGGCGGAAGACCAGAGAAAATTCCGCAAGCTGATGAAGGAGCAGGCAGACCTGGCGCCGATCGTTGACGCCTACAAGCAGTATAAGCAGGCGAAACAGGATGTCGAGGACAGCCTGGCGCTTCTCGACGAGGAGAGCGACGAGGAGATGAAGGAACTGGCAAAGGAAGAGCTTGCCGATGCGAAGAAGAGGATCGAGGAGCTGGAACAGGAGTTAAAGATCCTGCTTCTTCCGAAAGACCCGAACGATGAGAAGAACGTTATCGTTGAGATCCGTGCCGGTGCAGGCGGAGACGAGGCGGCGTTATTCGCTTCCGAGTTATACCGCATGTACGTGCACTATGCGGAGAGCCAGCACTGGAAGACAGAGATGATCAACGTCAGTGAGAGCGGAATCGGCGGCATGAAGGAAGTTGAGTTTATGATCACCGGACACGGCGCTTACTCCAAGTTAAAATACGAGAGCGGCGTCCACCGTGTACAGCGTGTCCCGGAGACAGAGTCCGGCGGAAGGATCCACACCTCCACGGCAACCGTTGCCATCATGCCGGAGGCTGAGGAATTCGACGTTGTGATCGATGATAAGGATATCCGTATTGATGTTATGCGTGCGTCCGGTAACGGCGGACAGTGTGTCAACACCACAGACTCCGCGGTGCGTTTAACGCATATCCCGACAGGAATCGTGATCTACAGCCAGACTGAGAAGTCCCAGCTGCAGAACAAGGAGAAAGCGTTCCGTTTACTGCGTTCCAAGTTATATGATATGGAGCTGGAGAGACGCCAGAATGAGGAGGCGGCAGAGCGCCGCAGCCAGATCGGTACCGGTGATCGCTCCGAGAAGATCCGTACCTACAACTTCCCGCAGGGACGTGTGACAGACCACAGGATCAAGCTGACACTCTATAAGATCGATGCCATCATGGACGGCGATATTCAGGAGCTGATCGACAGCCTTATTGCGGCGGATCAGGCGGCGAAGCTTGCGAAGATGAATGAGAACTAAGAGATAAAAAAGACCTTTCGAGAACAGATCATTTTATTAGGAAATATCTGTTTCGAAAGGTCTTTTTGTTTTGGTTAGATAAAGTCCCACCTCTTTTAGGTGTTGAGTAGCGCAAATTGTTTCTGTGGGAGCCCAATATCCGACTGAGATAATGCTTCACGAGGGCGTGCATTGTCTGGGGGGACAATGGAGTGTGCTGATTGAAACGGAGTGTAGAGCACAGTAATTCCGAGAGAAATTTATCAGCTTGCGCTGAACGGAATTACGTGCCATGTCTTACGAGTGTTGAATTGAATTTTACGAGAAAATGATCTTCTGCCACCGCCCGCTCTTATACCGGCAGACAAAGAAGATCCCGCGCACGAGCCAGTCGATTGTCATCGCGACCCAGACACCGAAGATCCCCATATGGAATTCCATCGTGAGCAGGTAGCTGAATCCGAACCGGAACACCCACATGGAGATGATCGAGAGGATCATGGTCACTTTCACATCGGCCGCGGCGCGCAGTGTGTTCGGCAGTGTGAAGGACAGCGGCCAGATCGTCACAACGCAGGCGGCATGGTACAGGATGATGTCATTTGTGTACATTGCAGCCTCATCGGAGAGGTTGTAGATCGAAAGGATGAACGGCAGGGAAAGGATCACGAGCAGGTTGGACGCGATCAGGCACAGATACTCGACGCGCATCATATGTTTGGTATAGTACTTCACCTGCTCAAAATCGCCGGCGCCGACGCACTGGGCGCAGACCGTGAGGAGTGCGAATCCGAAGGACATTCCCGGCAGGATCGCGAAGTTTGCGATATTGTTGCTGACTGCGTTTGCTGCGAGTGATGCAGTTCCGAGACCGGAGACAAGACTCAGCACGGCGATCTTTCCGAGCTGGAACATACTGTTTTCCAGACCATTCGGGATTCCAATGTAGAGGATCTTTTTCAGCACATCCCATTTGATCTTAAACGGATACGGGTGCAGGATGTGGAGCGCATGTTCCTGGTTATTTAACAGGACAAGGATCACCACGCATGCAACGCCGCGGGATACGACTGTCGGGATCGCAACACCCTCAACGCCGCAGTGAAATCCGAAGATCAGGAGCGCGTTTCCGAACACGTTGATGGAGTTCATGAGGAGCGAAGTCTTCATCGCGATGTTGGAGTTTCCTATCGCGCGGAAGATCGCGGCTCCGGCGTTGTACATGGCGATCATCGGGATCGAGGCGAGAACGATCAGAAGATATGTGCGGCTGTCCTTCATGACTTCCGGTTCTATCTTTCCGAAAACATGGTACAGGATCACGTTCTGCCCGAGGTATCCAAGGATCATGATGAAGATCGAGAACAGGAACGTAAAGTTGAAGAGCTGGGCGGTCGCCTCACATCCGGTCTTCGGATCTTTTCTGCCGAGATACTGGCCGGCGATAACGGCGCCACCGGTGGCGAGAGCCGTGAAGATATTGATGATGAGCAGCATGACCGTGTCGACTAAGGAAACTCCGGAGACGGCAGCTTCCCCGACACGCGCCACCATGATCGAGTCGGAAAGTCCCACGGCAACCTGAAGAAACTGATCTACGATCAGCGGGATGATCAGGCGCACCAGGTCTTTCCGGCTGAAAAGACGGTTATTCATATGTAGATACATCCTCCTGAAAATAAATGAAATTGCAGAACATGGAGATCTTTCCATGTAAAGAAAAAATATAATACACGTTTTAACATATTTTTTTAAGTTATGCAATTAGGAAAAGTCCTGATTTTTAAGCGGAAGATGGGGAAAATATTGTGACTGTTCAGCAGACGGAGCAATGTATGTAAGAAGAAAATACATCGCATGATCAGGAAAAGCGTCCAGCATTTTGGGTACAGCGTGTAAAATACAAGGTGGAGAGCGAAAGCATGGAAAAGTGGGGCGGTTTTTTGGTGAAAAATGTGGACACAGGGCGGACTGACAATATGTTAGCGGGAGCATGGAGGACTCTCGGCGGGCTCCAAAGCACATCAAAAGATAAAATGATGTTATATTTTGTAAAAGCCAACAAAAAACTTCCTATTTTTTAAGAGATTTATAAGAGGAAGTCCCTTTAAAATATAAGTCACTTATGCTATAATGTCCCTAGTATAGGGCGTAGTGTGCCCAAAAACAGATGAGAAAAGGAGAGCATATGAAAGGAATCATACTTGCCGGCGGAAGCGGCACAAGACTGTATCCGCTTACGAAGGTAACTTCCAAACAGCTTTTACCAATTTATGATAAACCAATGATCTACTATCCGTTATCCGTCCTGATGAACGCGGGGATCCGCGATATCCTCATCATCTCTACACCGGATGACACCCCGAGATTCGAGGCGCTCTTAGGAGACGGAAAGCAGTTCGGCGTAAATTTATCCTACGCAGTACAGCCGAGCCCGGACGGACTTGCACAGGCATTCATTATTGGTGAAAAATTCATCGACGGTGACTCTGTCGCCATGATCCTCGGCGACAACATCTTCCATGGACAGGGCTTAAAGAAGCGTCTCCGTGCGGCAGCAGAGAAGGAGAAAGGCGCAACCGTATTCGGCTACTATGTCGATGATCCGGAGCGTTTCGGTATCGTTGAGTTCGATGAGACCGGAAAAGCGATCTCCATCGAAGAGAAACCGGAAAAACCGAAGTCCAATTACTGCGTGACCGGTCTTTACTTCTACGATAACCGCGTTGTCGAGTATGCGAAGAACTTAAAGCCGTCCGCAAGAGGCGAGCTTGAGATCACAGATTTAAACCGCATCTACCTTGAGAACGGCGAGCTGGATGTAACACTTTTAGGACAGGGCTTTACATGGCTTGACACCGGTACCCACGAGTCCTTAGTCGAGGCGACAAACTTCGTTAAGACGATCGAGACCCACCAGCACAGAAAGATCGCCTGCCTGGAGGAGATTGCTTACTCCAACGGCTGGATCTCCAAAGAAGAAGTGATGGCTGCGTATGAGATCTACAAGAAGAACCAGTACGGCCAGTACTTAAAGGATGTCATCGACGGAAAATATATTGATAAACTGCCGGGACATGCAGATAAATAAAGGAGAAAGAAATACATGAAGATCATCGTAACAGGCGGCGCCGGATTCATCGGCGGCAACTTCATCCACCATATGGTAAACAAATACCCGGAGTACCAGATCGTAAACCTCGATCTCTTAACTTATGCGGGAAACCTTGAGACATTAAAACCGGTCGAGAACAAACCGAACTACAAATTTGTAAAAGGCGATATCGCAGACCGCAAATTCGTATTCGATCTCTTCGAAAAAGAGAAACCGGATATCGTTGTAAACTTCGCGGCTGAGAGCCATGTTGACCGTTCCGTTGTCGATCCGGAGAGCTTTGTCCGCACAAACGTAATGGGAACAACGACACTGCTCGATGCATGCCGTACCTATGGAATCAAGCGTTACCATCAGGTTTCCACCGATGAGGTTTACGGAGACCTTCCGCTTGATCGCCCGGATCTCTTCTTCACAGAGGAGACACCGCTCCACACATCCAGCCCGTATTCTTCCTCCAAGGCAAGTGCAGACCTCTTTGTTCTCGCTTACCACAGAACATACGGACTTCCGGTGACGATCTCCCGCTGCTCTAACAACTACGGTCCGTATCACTTCCCGGAGAAGCTGATCCCGCTGATGATCAGCCGTGCCCTCGCTGATGAGGCACTTCCGGTATACGGAACAGGTGAGAATGTCCGCGACTGGCTCCATGTTTCCGACCACTGTGAGGCCATCGACCTGATCATCCACAAGGGCCGTGTTGGTGAAGTATATAACGTCGGCGGACACAACGAGCGCACAAACCTTGAGGTTGTCAAGACGATCTTAAAGGCATTAAATAAGCCGGAGAGCCTGATCAAGTTCGTAACAGACCGTCCGGGTCATGACAGACGTTATGCGATCGATCCGACAAAGCTTGAGACAGAGCTTGGCTGGAAGCCGAAGTACAACTTTGATACCGGTATCCAGCAGACGATCCAGTGGTATCTGGATAACGAGGACTGGTGGAAGCACATCTTAAGCGGAGAGTACAGCAACTACTTCGACAACATGTACGGCGACCGTCTTGGAAAAGATTTAAAGTAAGTAAGATCATAAATCAGCCCTGCACCGAGGATTCTGGGGCAGGGCTGATTTTTTACGAAAGGAACAGGCAGATATGAGAGTTTTAGTGACAGGAGTAAAAGGCCAGCTTGGTCATGACGTAGTAAACGAGATGGAAAAACGCGGGATCACTCCGATCGGAGTGGACCTCGCTGAGATGGATATCACCGATAAAGAGGCATGTGACCGCGTGATCACGGAGGCCAATGTCGATGCAGTGATCCACTGCGCAGCTTACACTGCTGTCGATGCGGCTGAGGACAATGTGGACGTGTGCATGAAAGTCAACGCAGGCGGAACGAGAAACATCGCGGAAGTCTGCAAAAAACTCGGCATCAAGATGATGTACATCAGCACGGACTATGTATTCGACGGACAGGGAACCCGCCCGTGGGAGCCGGATGACGAGAGACATCCGTTAAATGTCTACGGACAGTCCAAATATGAGGGCGAGCTCGCAGTCGAGGAGCTGGTCGAGAAATTTTTTACCGTCCGCATCGCCTGGGTATTCGGTGTAAACGGAAAGAACTTCATCAAGACCATGCTCCGGATCGGAAAAGAGCGCGGAGCTGCTTCGGTCGTTGACGATCAGATCGGTTCCCCGACCTACACTTACGACCTCGCAAGACTTCTCGTGGATATGATCCAGACGGACAAATACGGCAGATACCATGCGACAAACGAAGGACTCTGCTCCTGGTATGAGTTCGCCTGCGAGATCTTCCGTGCAGCAGGAATGGATGTCAAGGTGACACCGGTCCACTCCGATGAGTACCCGGCTGCAAAGGCAAAACGCCCGATGAACAGCCGTATGAGCAAGGAAAAACTCACAGAGAACGGCTTTGAGCGGCTTCCGGAGTGGAAGGATGCCGTTGCAAGATATCTGAAGGAAATTACCTGGTAGGAGGGATTAAATCCTCAAAAATATTCATAATTCGCTCATTTTTTTGCGGAAAATGGCTGCTTATTCATGTTTTGGGCGGGTTCCAAGGTCAAAAATCTTCCTGCAGGCAAACTTGCATCGGATTTTTGACCTTTTGACCCTGGTATCATCATAATCTGTATATAGATAGAAAACTGCGGACCTTATAGAGAACCGGGATATCGGACAACGGCAATATCCGGTTCTCTATAAGGTTCGCGGGTCATGGAGGATTGAGGAATGGGAAAATATTTTGGCACCGATGGCTTCCGCGGAGAGGCGAACGTAAATCTGACCGTGGAGCATGCATATAAAGTCGGAAGATTTCTAGGCTGGTATTATGGAAAACAGGCAAAGGGAGACCGCTGCAGAGTCGTGATCGGAAAAGATACGAGACGCTCCAGCTATATGTTTGAGTACTCCCTTGCAGCGGGACTCACAGCATCCGGCGCTGACACTTATCTTTTACATGTAACGACAACGCCGAGCGTGTCCCATGTGATCCGCACGGAAGATTTTGACTGTGGGATTATGATCTCCGCCAGCCACAATCCGTACTATGACAATGGGATCAAGGTCATGAACGGCAACGGCGAGAAGCTCGAGGAGAGTGTGATCACAGAGATCGAGAAGTACTTAGACGGAGAGATGGAAGAGATCCCGCTTGCAAAGAGAGAACATATCGGAAGAACGCAGGATTTTGCAGCAGGAAGAAACCGCTATATCGGTTACCTGATCTCCATCGCTACGAGATCCTTTAAGGGTAAGAAGGTTGGCCTCGACTGCTCCAACGGAAGCGCTTCCTCCGTTGCGAAGAGCGTATTTGATGCCCTCGGCGCTGACACTTATGTCATCAACGATAAGCCTGACGGACTGAACATTAACCGCGGTTGCGGTTCCACACATATCGGGGAGCTTCAGAAATTCGTGAAGGAAAAAGGTCTCGATGTGGGCTTTGCCTATGATGGTGATGCGGACCGCTGTCTGGCTGTTGACGAGAACGGAAATGTCGTGGACGGCGACCTGATCCTCTATATCTGCGGAAAATATATGAAGGAACAGGGACTTCTGCGCAACAACAAGATCGTCACGACGGTCATGTCGAACCTCGGTCTCTACAAGGCACTTGACCGTGAGGAAATCGGTTACGAGAAGACGGCTGTCGGTGACAAATATGTATACGAGAACATGTCCAAGACCGGAAACTGCCTCGGCGGCGAGCAGTCCGGACATATTATTTTCAGCAAATATGCGACTACCGGTGACGGAATCCTGACGTCTTTAAAGATCATGGAGGTTATGCTGGAGAAAAAAGAAACACTCGGAACACTTGCCTCTGAGGTAACAATTCTTCCGCAGCTTTTAAAGAATGTCCGGGTGGCAGATAAAGCGGCTGCACTGAATGATCCGGATGTGCAGGCAGCAGGAAAGGCCGTTGATGAGGCACTTGGAAATGACGGCAGGCTTCTTCTCCGCCAGAGCGGAACAGAGCCGCTGATCCGCGTTATGGTCGAGGCGGAGACACCAGAGATCTGCGAGAAGTATGTGGATCAGGTGATTGATGTATTGAAGAAAAAAGGTCATGTGACAGAAAGCTGATCGCTTGAAATATAAAAGATGAACGATGAGGCAGTGAAAAAATTCGCTGCCTCATTTTATATACGGTTACAGTCTCAGAAAGGCTTGGGAGGTGTATAGTGACTTCATAGTTACTTTTCATGGGTAAGAATTTTCTGAACTGAAAATTCCGTATGATATCGTTATGACCGCGGATTTTGCCGATACGGAATGCGAAGCATCGGCAAAATCCTGTTACAATGTGCGGGCATGGAGTGCCCGTGTACTGTAACACTTCATATCTCCTATATCTAAATGTTATGGCATAGATCCTTGCGATTCCTTTTTCGCAGTGATATAATGAAGAAACGAAAAGGAGGCGGTCGAAAAACGCGGCCGCCGCCAGAATTTCATAAAAAAGGACTGATGAAAATGGGGTTAGACCTAAAAGCGTAACATTGTTTATAATTGAGAAGTACAGCGTGGTTTACCGACTCCGTGGCCTGCGACTATGAAGCGAGGGGAAAACCGCAGTGCTTGAAAAGACTGCGTGATTGCAAAAAAACCCATGAAATGCAGGAATGAAAAATAATTTTTATCAGAAAAGCGGAGGAAAGAAACTATGATGAATTATAAGAGATATCAGAGAGTACCGGTCATGAATTACCCGGAGCGGGAGTGGCCGAATAAAGAGATCCAGAAGGCGCCGATCTGGTGCAGCGTGGATCTGCGCGATGGCAATCAGGCACTTGTAGAGCCGATGGTCGTTGAAGAGAAGATCGAAATGTTCAATATGCTGGTGCAGATGGGCTTTAAGGAGATCGAGATCGGTTTCCCGGCCGCTTCCCAGATCGAATTTGACTTTTTAAGACAGCTCGTTGAACGCAGGCTGATCCCGGACGATGTAACGGTCCAGGTTCTGACCCAGTGTCGTGACCACCTGTTAAAGAGAACCTTCGAGTCCATCCAGGGAATTCCGAAGGCAGTTGTGCATATTTACAACTCTACATCCACCTTACAGCGTGATGTTGTATTCCATATGGACCGTGAGGAGATCAAGCAGATCGCAATCGACGGTGTCGATATGGTAAAGAAGTACATGAAAGATTATGACGGAAAAGTGATCCTGGAGTATTCCCCGGAGAGCTTTACCGGAACAGAGATGGATTACGCGCTTGATATCTGCAACGCGGTGCAGAGAGCGTGGGGACCGACACCGGACAATAAGATGATCATCAACCTTCCGTCCACGGTCGAGATGACGACGCCGAACGTATTCGCAGACCAGATCGAGTGGATGAGCAAACATCTGGAGAACCGTGAGAGCATCATTTTAAGCGTTCATCCGCATAATGACCGCGGAACAGGTGTCGCTGCTGCAGAACTTGCAATGCTTGCAGGCGCTGACCGCGTTGAAGGAACCCTGTTCGGAAACGGTGAGCGTACCGGCAACGTGGATATCCTGACCATCGCCTACAACATGTTCTCTCAGGGAATCGACCCAGAGCTTGAAATCGGCGATATCAAGAAGATCGCGGAAGTTTACGAGCGCTGCACAAAGATGCATATCGATCCGCGTCATCCGTACGCTGGAAAGCTGGTATTTACTGCATTCTCCGGTTCCCATCAGGATGCTATCAACAAGGGAATGCATGCGCTTATGGAAAGAAAGAGCGAGATCTGGCAGGTTCCGTATCTGCCGATCGATCCGTCCGATATCGGAAGAGAGTACGAGCCGGTGGTCCGTATCAACAGCCAGTCCGGAAAGGGCGGTGTTGCTTTCGTTATGGACAGTTTCTTTGGATTCAAGCTTCCGCGCGGCATGCACAAGGAGTTCGCGGATGTGATCCAGAAGATCGCAGAGAAGCAGGGTGAGGTTGCACCGGATCAGATCATGGAAGAGTTCCGTATCGAGTATCTCGACCGCAAGGAACCGTACCACTTCCGCAAGTGCAAGATCACAGATTTCGAGTCCGGAGACCAGTTCACAACCGTTGCTGTTGTTACCTACTCTAACCACGGCGAGACAAAACAGTTTGAAGGTGTCGGAAACGGCCCGATCGATGCTGTGAAACGCGGACTGGAGGAGGAGCTTGGTATCTCAATCAAGGTTCTCGATTACAGCGAGCATGCGCTGACATCCGGTTCCGGGGCACAGGCGGCTTCCTATATCCACCTGATGGATCAGAAGACCGGCAAGGTGACATACGGTGTCGGCATCAGCTCCAACATCACGAGAGCATCCTTAAGAGGTATTTTTAGTGCAGTTAACCGTCTGTTTGGAGCTGCAGAGTAAAATAAAAATGTCGGATATACGTTCAGTGCTGCGGTAAGACATAGGGAGAAACTGCAGTGTCCGGCGGCAAATCATAAGAAAATTTTAAATGCGGCAGAAATGGGAATGCAATCCTGTTTTTGCCGCATTTTTGCGTCATATTTTTAATGAAATGTAAGGAAAAAGAGAAGAGTTTTTAGGAAGTTTTCTGTATAATACAAGTACAAACAAAAAACGAAAGATATCTAACGGAGATATCGAAAACAAATAGCCACCGTGGGAACGATGAAAAGGAAACCGGTGGGAAAGTGAAAAAGTATATTCCGGAAACGGAAATATTTAGAAGAGGAGGGTTTCTATGAAGAAGAGATATTTTGCAGGTGCAGCAGTTGCAGCGATGATTTTAACCGCAGGAATGGCGACGACTTCCTTTGCGGACTGGTCGCAGCAGAATGGAAAATGGTATTACTACAATGACAACAACGGACGCCTCGTTCGGAATGACTGGGTATGCTCCAAGGATGCATGGTATTATATGGATTACAATGGAGTGATGCAGACAAACAGCCTGATCGATGATACCTATTATGTAAACGAGAATGGCGTCATGATCACAAACACATGGAAGTACATCAACAACAGCCGCTGGAACGAGAGCGGATGGAGATATTTCGGAGCAAACGGAAAGGCGTACACAAACGGCTGGAAACAGATCAATGACGTGTGGTACCACTTTACGGATTCTGTTATGGATATCGGCTGGGTGGAGATCGATGGTAAGATCTATCATTTAGAAGATTCCGGAGTTATGACGACGGGCTGGAGAAAACTGGCGGACAGAGAGGATGACTGGGGTGAGTACTGGTATTACTTTAATTCCAGTGGAAAGCTGATCTATGATGGTGAGCTGAAGATCTCCGGTGAGACCTATATCTTTGACCACAGCGGAAGAATGCTGACTGGCTGGGTAAATGAGTCTGATTACACATCTACAGGACGTGACGACCTCTCCAACAGCGATGTCAATGCCCTTCGCTACTTCCGCAGCGGCGGACAGCAGATGAACGGCTGGAGATATATGGCATCCCCGGATGACGCTGAGGAAAACTGGTACTACTTTAAAGATGGCCGCGCATACTCCACATCCTATAAAACAACGGAGGCCTGCGGATACGGAATAGCGAAGATCAAGGGAGAGACCTACTGCTTCGATAAGAAGGGCCGCATGAAGACAGGTCTTGTGGAGCTGAGCGACGGCAGAAAGTTCTACTTTGACAGCGACGGAAAGATGAAGACCGGGCGGATCGTGGTCAACGACGATAACCATGACAATGAAGTATTCTACTTTACGACTTCCGGCAGTATCGGAAAGAGAGGCGACGGATTCACGGGTGTGAAGGACGGAAGTCTCTACGAGAACGGACGCCTTGTGAGTGCGGAAGAGGGAATGAAGTACGAGAAAGTCACCGTTGACGGAAAGACATATGTAGTCAACGAATCCGGTAAGGTAAAGACCAGCGGAACCGTGACAGATGCGGACGGCGTGAAATATAAGATCACGAAGGATCAGAACAGTGGATATAATGTAGAAGTTTCCTGGTAGGAATTGATGGGAAAAGAGGTATTTAGCCTTAAAAATAGTCTATGAGGTTATAAAACTGCAGGGCTGCGGGGAATTTTGAACTCGCAGCCTTTCGAATCTTATGCAGCTAATTTTTACTTTTCCGTTTATGTTTCCTCACGAGAAGTGAAATAAATGTACAGGCCTGTTAAACAACTGCAAAGGAGAGTGACAGTTATGAAGAGAAAAAATAAATTTTTCTGTTTATCAGCAGTGACTGTTGCTTTGTTTCAGGTTTTCTTTTTCTATTTCGTTTTGACAAACGGAGATAAAGAATACATTCCTCCGGCAGGGATTCTTACGTATGAATATTGGAATGAACTGGTAAAAAATCCGGAGTTAATTGATGAAACATTGGCAAATTGCATTATGAAAATTTCGAGTGTCTCATGTATTGTGTTTGTTCTCGAAATTTTGTATCTGCTGGGTGCTCCGGATCTTTTGAGTGACAGAAAGAAAAGAAAAATCCTGCTTCTGTTCCCAATTGCTTTTGGCCTGTATTGGGTATGCCGGTATCTTCTCATAAAATATGTACCGGTGTATCGTATGTTTATGCTGCTTTTGCCGGCGGAATTTGCAGCGATTGTTTCGGGAGTTTTAACTGCCATTTGCAGGGAGGCGATTCATTTTGCAAATGATGAAAGAAATTGGAAATGATAGTTCCGTATCGTCAGACTTATAATTTACGCGAACAACGAGCCAAAGTTCGCTTGCGCGAGACCTTGGCGACTGTCGTGATAACAAGGGGAAACTCGCGAAGCATGTTTTCACTTGTTTAGTAGCATTGTTTTGAAAAAAGAGAATCCCCGGCGGTGACCGCCGGGGGATTTTTATCTCGTATGTCGTGCATCCATAAAGAACTACCGGTGTCGGGATAAAAATACATTTAACTCTGCCGGTGCTTAGTTCTGGAGCTGCGGCATAAGTAATAATCAAAAATAATCCCCACAAAAAAGAATACAGGAAAAATTTCTTAAAGGGTGACTCTTTGACCTGAAAGCGATCAAAATGTGATCCGACATAAAATAAAGGAAGGATCGCTAATACAATGTCAAAAGAAAATGGAAGGGGCTGAATCTGTCGGTACCCCAAGAATAGAAAATAACAGGCAGTATAAAGAAAGCTGTCGGTTTGTCAGCTTAAGGTGAAGGTAGTCAAACAAACTCTTACCCAGAAAAATCGCTGGAAAGAACCAGATAACTCCGACATATAAAACCGTGGCATTTAACACAGAAATGGACACGCCGCTTGAAAAGATACCGGAAAGAATCCTTTGTTCCAGATAGTTCGTAAGAAAAGAACTATCCTGAAAGATATTGGAAAGATGGCGCAACAGGTAAATGACCGTCTGAATGATATAGATCAGGAAAAATGGCCCCATAAGTCGTTTGAAGCTTCGCTTGGTTTTTGTGGCAAATTCTTCATTCGTGGATGAGAATTTTGAAGTGATCCCACTAAAGATAAAAAAGAGCGGCATGTGAAAAGAATAGATTGCACCACTTAAAACTCCGGATACGGTATGTCCAACGATAACAAGAAGAATCGCAATGCCACGGGCACAGTCAATCCAAGCTTCACGATGGTTACCATTGCTTGCGCTGTTTGACATAATATTATAAACTTCTATCAGTTATTTGCTTTAACGATTATATCATGGGAGTGGGAAAATACAAGATGTATTGAAGTTGTTTGTATCAGAGCTCCATGTTTATCTGCCCTGAGGTAAATACTAAAACCAGCGCCTGCTTCCATTTTCGGAAGCAGGCGCTGTCGTATTCTATAAGAAATTCAGGAAAGTTGTAATGATCACAGAGTTGACCAGATTGATAAATAAGCTTCCAACCAGCGGAACGATAAAGAATGCGCTCGGGGATGGACCATATTTCTCATCCAGGGTCTGCATGTTTGCCATAGCGGTAGGAACTGCACCAAGGCCGAATCCACACTGACCGGCGGTCATGATAGCGGCGTCAAAGTTTTTGCCCATGACTGGAAAGGTAACGAAGATCGCAAATACAGCCATTAAAATAATCTGAGCGACAAGGAGGAGCAGGAGCGGAAGAGCAAGATCAACAAGTCTCCAGAGTTTCATGGTCATCATGGACAGTGCCAGGAAGATCAGGAGGGAGATATTACTGATAATGGCAAGTTCCGGGAGCTTTAATTCCAGCTTCTCATTGTTGTCTGCGATATTTCTGAAGATTGCAGCTGCGGTCATAGCGCCTACAGAGGCTGGGAACTCGATACCGGTCTTTTTGAGAAGATAGGAGATCAGAGTTCCGATCGCAATTGTTAATAAAACCTGATAAGATGCTGCAGTCAGAGATTTTTCAGTAATTGTGGAAACTGCTTCACTGTCTTTTCCAAGACGCATTGTCTCAGAATCAGCGGATGGTTTCAGGTTATTCTTTTCGATCAGGAAACGACCGACAGGACCGCCTAAAAGCGCGCCAGATACAAGGCCGAAGGTTGCAGCTGCGATCGCGATCGTGCTTGCGTCCTCGAGACCCGCGCTTTCAAGGATAGGAGCCCATGCAGCAGCAGTTCCGTTTCCGCCGACCATAGGGATTGAACCGGTGGCGAGTCCGATCAGGGAATTTAATCCCATGACCTTACAGAGAACAACGCCGAGGCCGTTCTGTAAAACTACAAGAATACTGGACAGGATCAGGAAAATGATAACCTGCGGTCCGCCTTTTTTCAGCATTTTCCAGCTGGCCGTATAACCGATGCCTGCATAGAAAAGCAGACTGAAAAATTCATTAAAGGAAGAATCCAGAGAAACTTTCAACACTCCGGTCATCGTCGTGATCGTTAAAAGAATCGTAAAAAGGAGACCGCCGACAACGGGAACAGGGATACAGAATTTACGTAGGATATAACAGCGCTTTTTAATGAAATCACCAACGAGTAGAATAATGACTGCCAGAGCAATTGTGTAATAAACATTGAGCGATAATTCCATACAAATTCCCCTTTCGTAAAGAGCAGATGATCATCAGCAGTTAATATAAGATTATAATTTCACCACTCCATTCTCCATAAGTGTTTTTCCATCCGCGACGATGGTTCCGTTTTTCATAATGACGTCATAGTGGCAGCTTGCTTTTACCGTTCCGCCAAGCGTAATGCTCGTACCGATACCAATATGGCAGCTTCCGAATACGCCCTCATCTTCGAGCATGAATCCGCAAAAATGACAATTAGGGTTCAGCCCTACACCATGTTCCGCAACATTGTATACATTCGGATCATTCTTGGCTTTCAGATCATCCGCAAGCATTTTTGCCTGCCGTCCGCCAGAAATATCAACAATTCTTCCATCTTCCACTTTGAGAGTAACTGGTTCTTCAAGAACTCCGATTCCGATATAAGGAATACTTCCATCCGCAACGATCACACCGTTTGCAGTGCCTTCCAGTGGAGAAACATTTGCTTCGACTGTTGGAAGTGTGGAAAACTGTCCTTTTTCTACCATACAGTAAAGATGATTTCCACGTCTTCCCTTAGCGGAGTATTCCAGATGGGTTCCGCCAGGAGAGGTCAGAACGATCTTTTCTGCTCCGGCCATTGCCTGCGCCATACCGACACAGATTGGTTTTAATCTCTCAAAATCACCTTCGATTCCACCGTGGATCATCATATCTTCCGTAAACTGGGTTAATACGAGACCACGGGACCCAGCTGCGATCGCTTCTTTTACGGCGTGAGTGTGTGTGATGGATTTTCCGACAACGGAAAGAAAGGCATCACTGGCCTTCATTGCCGCAGCAATCTCTTTCGGCGGTTCGGAACTATCCTGGGATCTTGGTTCCATAATGCAGACGGTTGGCTCTGCGCCGATGCGGTAAACTTCAGTTGCGAGTGCCTGAGCGATACTGAAACGGGACTGTTCGGTAACGATCAAAACGTGTTCCCCGGCCTTGATACCGGCACAGGTATTTACAACCTTTGATGCTCCGCGAGACATGTAAAAGTTCTCCATATAATACCCTCCTGAATATATATTTTATATTCTATAGAATATATTATCACATAAGAATTGTCAAGCAAAAAGAGCAATGTCGAGTGAAAATTTTCAACATTGCTCTTTTCCTTTTCATTTACACGAACATTGAGCCAAAGTCCACGCTTGCGCGAGACCTTAGCGACTGTCGCGATAACAAGGGGAAACTCGCGAAACATGTTTTCGCTTGTTATCCCGTATCAGCAAAGAGCCGCTTCCAGCAAGCTCTGCGGGGTGTTATCTTTCCGCAGGGAATTGCCAGCGACAGCTCCCACAGATAAAAACATATAGATTTAGTGACCTTCGATATATTGCTGACCATGATGAATATGTTCGGAAATTGCAGCCTGTGCCTTTGCGACATCTTTCTCGCGCATGGCGTCTACAATTTTCTTGTGTTCTTCAGCAATTTCTGCTCTCCGGTCAATACTGCTGGAAGAAAATTTACGGTCTCTTCCAATTACGCCCTTTAGCATTCCGAGCAGTTTACAGAGAGTCTCATTTTCAGAGAGCGCATAGATATAGTCATCAAATTGCTGACTTGCCTCTGAAATCTCCGATACTCCGCTTGCATTTTCAAAAACTGCTATCAATGAATATAGGTAATCAATATCTTTGTCAGTCAGGTGTGTGATCGCTTCAGATATCGCAAGATGCTCTAAAACTTCGCGACACGCATAAGCTTCTTCAATTTCTTTGTGGTTCAGGGTACGGACAACAGCGCCGTGGTAAGGAACGGTTTCAATCATTCCATCGCTGGCAAGCCGCCGGAGCGCTTCACGAACTGGCGTAGCACTTACCCCCATTTGCTTTGCCAGATGCTGTTCCTTTAATTCAGTCCCTGCGGGAAGATCCCCATTTGCAATGGACGCGACAAGATTTTGATATACCTGCTCAGCTAAAGAGACTCTGGAAACACCGGATACTTTCCCATAATTTTCCATATCCCTTTTCTCCTCTTTCTTCTTGCTGAGTCAATTATAACACCGGTGAGGGGAGAGAAGCAACCGGAAAGATATTCGGTGGGGCGGAGCCTAAAATGAAAATTTAAATTCCACTTCTCCAAAGGGCGGTGGAGTTTACTCTTG
>OGDQ01000040.1_pt1 | contig 98218 bp, 94 predicted proteins | sample 1570451 | NCBI WGS metagenome assembly OGDQ01 (sample SAMEA2582171, study PRJEB24529) | metagenome | biome: Human gut stool | place: China | collected 2011 | reverse complement strand
TAAACAAGTTCTGAGTAGGACAGATGGTCGCTGCTGCAATTCTCAGGGATGCAGGAGAGGAAAGTCCGGGCTTCAAAGGGCAGGGTGCCGGATAACGTCCGGCGAAGGCGACTTCAGAGACAGTGCAACAGAAATAAACCGCATGGAAACATGTAAGGGTGGAAAGGCAGTGTAAGAGACTACCGCCTCACTGGTAACAGGGAGGGCACATGCAAACCTCACTCGAAGCAAGGCCAAACAGGAAGCATAAGGCGGCCCGTCTGCTTCCGGGTAGGCCGCTTGAGCCGTCCGGTGACGGACGGTCTAGATAGATGACCATCCAACGACATAACCCGGCTTATCGTCTTGCTCAGAATTGAATAAGAAATTGAGACCGTCTTTTGAAACTTAGCGGAAACGCGAGGTTTTGGAAGGCGGTCTTTTTACGCCTTAACGATGAAAAAAAGTTATGTAATTAGATAAAAAAACGAAATTTTACTTTATGATAATCGGATGATATGATGAATTCAGAAAGAGAAATGGTTGATCAGTCAGACAAGATCATACACAGGGAAAGGATGAAATTATGGGATTCTGGAAGAAAGCAAAAACTGCCGATACTCCCGGAACATGGGAAGGAACGGAAAAATACGGACCAGTGAAACTTGCATCGGTGGATTTCCGCGACGGTCAGCAGTCTGTGATCGCAACGAGAATGAGAACGGAGGACATGCTTCCGGTCTTAGAGCAGATGGACAACTTCGGATATGAGTGTATCGAGATGTGGGGCGGTGCGACGTTTGACTCCTGCATCCGGTATCTGAATGAAGATCCGTGGGAGCGCCTGAAAGCATTTAAGAAGGTCTGTACCCATACTCCATTGCGCATGCTTTTACGTGGTCAGAACCTTTTGGGGTACACCCCGTATCCGGATGACGTAGTCGAGAAATTCGTGACAAAGACGGCAGAGGATGGAATGGATATCTTCCTGATCTTTGACGGATTGAACGATATCAGAAACTGTGAATGTGCCGCAAAGGCAGCGTTGAAAGCCGGAAAACGTGTGGAAGGAAACATTCAGTTCACATCGAGTCCGGTCCACACGATCGAGTCCTTTGTCCAGACTGCAAAAGACTATGTGAACATCGGTGCCACAGCCGTTCACTTGGAGGACATGGGTGGAATGATCGACCCGACGACAGCGGCAAAGACCGTTGCGGCAGTCAAGAAAGCCGTCAATGTTCCGGTCCATTATCATTCCCACTGCACAGGCGGAATGACGGAGATTACTTACTGGGAGGTCGCAAGGGCCGGAGCAGATGTCCTTGACGTCGATGTTTCCGCATTTGCACTCGGAACGAGTCATCCGGCGGCGGAGAGCATCATTGCAGTCTTAAAGGGAACGCCGAGAGATACAGGACTTGATTATGCGAAGCTTGCACCGATCAATGCCTACTTAAAGGAGATCAGGAAGAAATATAAAGAATATGAGTCGAAGCTTCAGGGAGTGGACATCAACGTTGTCCGTCATCAGATCCCGGGCGGCATGCGTTCCAATCTGGAATTTCAGCTGGCACAGATGAAAGCGCCGGAGCGGCTCCCGGAAGTTTTAGAAGAAGTTATCAGAGTCCGCGCAGATCTCGGATATCCGCCTCTTGGAACTCCGTTCTCCCAGATGTGCGGTGCCCAGGCAACGATCAATGTGATCTCCGGAAACCGCTACCAGATGATCCCGAAAGAAGTAACGGCTTATGTGGAAGGAAAGTATGGAAAAGCTCCGGGACCGGTGAGTGAAGAGTTAAAGAAACGGATCCTCGGCGATGACAAAAAGCCGATCACCTGCCGCCCGGCAGACCTGATCCCGGCCGGATATGAGAAGATCTGCGAAGAGTGTAAGGACATCGCAAGAACAGAAGAAGATATCCTTACCTACGCGATCTTCCCGCAGGTCGGCAGAGAGTTCCTTGAAAAGAAATATAACGGTTAGATGTTTGTAGGCCGTTCATGAAAACCCGACGCATTAGTAGGGTCGAAATCCTGATCCGGAAGCCACCTGGATCCCGGTACTTCGCTCATACTGTTCGATGGTCTCCAGAAATTTCTGTACCTGCAAAAGCTCATAGCTTTCCGTGTGATAAAAAAGCCAGGTATTCCGGCGCAGAGGAGTTCCATCCTTCAAAAACAGCGGAACCACCTTTCCCGGAAAATCTCCGAGACAGATGGCGGGAAGGGTGGACCAGCCGAGGCCGGCGGCAGCCATCTCACGGCAGCTGGTGATATCGTCAAGTACCATCCGGGAGTTCTGGATGTTGAATCCGTTCTCCTGGACCCACTGGCTCAGACGTTTTTCTTCATCCGGGTCGGTGCGGTGGCTGATATACGGATATTCTGCCGGATCGCGGTCGGCGTTCTCGCGGCTGCAGACAAAGCAGACCGGTTCGGAGGAGAGGAGAATCCGTCCTTCCTCCCAGGGATATTCCCCGCGGAGGATCGCGAGCGGAAATTTTCTCTCGGAAAGCTGCCGGAACAGCGTCTGGCTGTGACCGGTCGAGATACTGATATCGACCTGCGGATACTGTTCCGTGTAAAGGCGCATAACGCTCGGAAGACGGTAGCGGCAGTAATTGATGGAAGTACCGATGGATAAAGAACCTCCGACCACTCCTTTGGATGCATGAATGGAGTTGCGGAGCTGTTCATTCATCTCGCACATCTGCCGGCAGTAGGAGACAACAGATTCTCCGACGGAGTTAAAGACCACGCCCTTTCTGGACCGGATCAGAAGCTCAGAACCAAGTTCCTCCTCGATGCGGCGGATCCGCTTCGTAAGAGCCGGCTGGGTCAGAAAGTGCTGGTCGGCAACTTTTGTGATGTTTTTCGTCTCATAGAGATCGATCAAAAGCTGATAGTCCTGTTCATTCATAAAGCTGTAACCTCCTTAAAATATGATACCGGTTTGGTTTACACAGAATCCCTTTTATATCTGCAATTTGCCCCGGTTTGTGTGAAACAGGTGCAGCGACTTCAAGGGCTGCTTAGTAATGAACCCGAATTTATGAATCCGGAAAGGCAAAAATTAAAAAATGTGGGCAGAAGAATGTTTGAGTTCGTTGTGTCTGTCCTGATATCATCAAAATTAGTTATCTAAATTCAGTATATCATATAAACAAAAAGAATGTAAGGAGCAATGACAATGTATATGACAAAATATCCATGCGTTTATATGCGCGGCGGCACAAGCAAAGCTGTATTTTTCCATGAGAAGGATCTTCCGAAGGACCAGTCCAAGTGGGACGAGCTGTTCTTAAAAGTGATGGGAAGCCCGGATGTCAAGCAGATCGACGGCATGGGAGGAACCGTTTCCTCCACAAGCAAGATCGCGATCATTTCCCCATCCGACCGTGAGGATGTGGATGTCAACTATTCCTTCCGACAGGTTGATATCGTGATCCCGAATGTCGATAAAAAGGCAAACTGCGGAAACATTTCCTCCGCTGTCGGTCCGTTTGCGATCGATGAAGGACTTGTTCCGGCGGTGGAGCCGATCACGGTCGTAAAGGTGCTCAACACCAACACAAACAAGATCATCGAGGAGCATGTCCGTGTGAAGGACGGTCACGCGATGGTGGACGGAGATGAGGTGATCCGCGGAGTTCCGGGGACAGGAAGCCGGATCGACATGTACTTTATGGAACCAGCCGGTGCAGCAACCGGAAAGCTGTTCCCGACAGGCAACCGCAAGGATGTATTTGATATTCCGGATTACGGTCCGATCGAGGTTTCCATCGTGGACTGCTCCAACACGATCGTGTTTATGCGTGCAAAAGACCTTGGGATTAAGGGAACCGAGCTTACCGAGTTAAATGCAAACAAAGATGTGATGGAACACATTGAACGGATCCGCTGTTTTGCAGCAAAGGCGTGCGGCTTTGTTGAAAACTGGGAGGACGCAAGAACAAAATCAACATCCCTGCCGAAGGTTTCCATCATCTCTGAGCCGCAGGATTATAAAGACATGGACGGAAACCTGACTCCGGCTGACACGATGGATATCTGCGTCCGCGCCGTTTCCGTCGGATCGCTCCACAAAGCGTACCCGATCACGGTCTCTATCGGAACAGGAGCCGCAGCGCTTCTCCCGGGAACGATCGTAAATGAGCTTGTAAAGCCGAAAGAAGGCGAGTCCATCGTCCGCCTCGGCCATGCCAGCGGCGTGACTGCCGTAGACATCAAGATCGATGGCGACCATGTCATCAAGGGCGGTGTCACAAGAACCGCACGCCGGATCATGGACGGCTATGTATATGTAAGAGAATAAATAAAGTCCCCAAATACCCTTCAATCTGAAATTCCTGCGAGGCGTCAGCTCCATACCGCACCCCGCAGGGATAGTACCCCAAAAGTACAGCGAAGAGTTTCACAATAGAAAATAAAATCAGGAGGAAATCAAGATGGTGACATTGCATGAAGGAAAACAGTTCATCATTGACAACGAGAGGATCGCAACAGCCGAAGAAGCTGCAAATCTTTCCGAGGAAGAAGGAAGAAAAGAGACTCTGACTTATCAGGTGTTAGCGGCTCACAACCACTCCGGAAACATGAAAAATCTGGAGATCCAGTTTGATTCCATGGGTGTGTACGATAACACATACGTCGGAATCCTGCAGACCGCATATGCCAGCGGATTAAAGGAATTCCCGATGCCGTGCGTATTCACAAACTGCCACAACTGTCTGTGCGCGGTAGGCGGAACGATCAACACGGATGTTCACAAATATGCGGAGTCCGCATGTAAGAAATCCGGCGGAATTTTCGTACCGCCGCACGAGGCTGTTATCCACCAGTACATGCGTGAGATGATCGTAAAATCCGGCGGAATGTCCATCGTTTCCGACTCCCATACCCGTTACGGAACCCAAGGTTCCATCTCCATCGGAGAGGGCGGTCCGGAGCTTGCAAAGGCAATGCTCGGAAAATATTATGAGATCGAATATCCGGGCGTGATCGCGGTCTTCTTAACCGGAAAACCGAAGCCGTGGGTAGGTCCGATGGACGTTGCCTTAAGCATTATCGGAAAAGTATTTAAGAACAACTTCGTAAAGAATAAGATCCTCGAGTTCGTCGGTCCTGGTGTTTCCAGCATGTCCATGGACTTCAGAAACGGAATCGATACGATGACGACGGAGTCCGCATGTCTTTCCTCCGTATGGGCGACAGATGAGCAGACAAAGCGCTACTTCGAGATCCACAAGCGTCCGGATGACTTCAAGGAGATGAAGCCGGGCCATGCAGCCATGTATGACGGAATCGTTGAGATCAACCTCGACACGATCGTTCCGATGATCGCACTTCCGTTCCATCCGAGCAACGCATATCCGTTAGCAGACGTGATCGCTGATCCGGAAAAATACATGACACTCACAGAGAAAGAGGCAGAGCGTGTCTTTGAGAACAACAAGGACATTCATCTTGACCTCCACTCCAAGATCCGGAACGGTAAGATCAAGGTTGACCAGGCAGCGATCGCTGGATGTGCAGCAGGTTCCTTTGAGAACATCTTCGCGGTAGACCAGATCGCAAAGAAAATGAACCATGGTCTCGGAACCTTCCCGTTCAACATCTATCCGGCATCCCAGCCGATCATGTACGAGTTAAATAAGATCGGCATTTTAAACGACTTGATGAACTACGGCGTCCGCGTAAAGACAGCATTCTGCGGACCGTGTTTCGGAGCTTCCGATGCACCTGGAAACAATGATTTCTGCATCCGCCACAGCACGAGAAACTTCCCGAACCGCGAAGGTTCCAATCCGGCAAACGGCCAGATCGCTTCCGTTGCTTTAATGGATTCCAAGTCCATCGCGGCGACCGCATTTAACGGCGGTTATCTGACTTCCGCCGAGGACTGCCCGGTTGTTTACGAGACTCCGGAGTATGAATTCAATGAGCGCATTTATGACAACATCGTTTATAATGGATTTGGAAAAGCAAAACCGGAGACAGAGATCGTTTACGGTCCGTCCATCAAAGACTGGCCGAAGATGCCGGCACTGACCGAGAACCTTCTTCTTCAGGTTGCCAGCGTGATCCGCGATGAGGTGACAACAACAGATGAGCTGATCCCGTCCGGTGAGACAGCTTCCTACCGTTCCAACCCGTACAAGATTTCCGAATTTACCCTGATCCGTAAGGATCCGCAGTATGTGGGACGCGCGAAAGCCGCACAGGAGTTCGAGAAGGCGAGAGTTGCAGGCGATAAGGAGAAAGCAGGAACCTTCTATCAGGTACTCAAGGCGGTCGGTGTTGACACTCCGGTAGAGGAACTCATGAAGACAACCGGGATCGGATCTGTTCTCTACGCAAAGAGACCGGGCGACGGTTCTGCGAGAGAGTATGCGGCAAGCTGCCAGAAAGTACTCGGCGGTCTTGCAAACATCTGCATCGAGTATGCGACAAAGAGATACCGCAGCAACTGCGTCAACTGGGGAATCCTGCCGTTCACATGTCCGGAAAAAGAGATCGTTCTCGAGCCGGGTGAGTACCTGTATCTTCCGGGAATCCGCAAAGCAGTGGAAGACGGTGCGACAAGATTTACGGCAAAAGTGATCGGAAAAGACGGCGCAGTCCGCGACCTTGAGTTAGAGCTAAACGGCGTGACCGAGGCAGAGAAGAAGGTTCTCTTAGCGGGAAGCCTGATCAATTCCTATAAGGAAGCGTAAATATTAAAATAATAAAATACTGCCGGTCCGGTCAGCGTGAAATTGCGCGCTGACCGCGGGCTGGAAAAACAGGGGTATCACGAATATTTGGAGGTATTACATATGAAACTGGCAATTATCGGCTTTGTACTCATGATCGTCTTAATGTACGTACTCATCCGGGAAAAGATGGCTCCGCCTGTGGCATTCATCCTTCTCCCACTGATCGCAGCGGCATGTGCAGGATTCGGAATGGAAGATATCGCAGGTTTTGTGAAAACAGGTATGAATTCCATGTTAAGCACCGCGATCCTGTTCGTCTTTTCTATCTCATATTTCACATTGATGTCCGATAAAGGACTTTTTGATCCGATCATCAATTTCCTGATCAAAAAAGCGGGAACGAATGTGACAACGATCCTCGTTGCGGCAGTGCTCACAACCTTCGTCGCACACTTAGACGGATCCGGCGCGACTACATTCTTAATCGTAGTTCCGGCGTTCTTACCGATCTGCAAGGAGATGGGAATCCGCCCGAAGGCTCTGCTCGGCGCAATGTGCGGCGCTTACGGCGTGATGAACATCGTTCCGTGGGGCGGTCCGACGATGCGTGCAGCGAGTGTTGCAGGTGTGGAAGCCGGTGATCTCTACAGCTTTATCATTCCGGGAGTCGCATGCCTGGTTCTCATGGCGTTTGTGATCGTATTTGTGGTTGCCATGATCGAAAAGAAAAACGGCGCCGGAAATGCGGCAAAGATCGAGACCGAACAGAAAAAAGCAGAGGAGAAGAAGGTAACCTATGACGCCATCTACTGGTTTAACCTGATCCTCACGATCGTGATGCTCGTTTTCTTATTCATGGATCTTCCGATTCCGTTATATTCGATTTTCATGGTTGCTTACGCGATCGCCCTGATCGTAAACTTTAAAAGTGTCAAGGAACAGAGCAAAAAGATCAAAGAGTACGGCTCCAATGCCATGGTCATGACTGTCACCTTATTTGCAGTCGGAATCTTCATGGGAGTAATCAAGGACTCCGGCATGGTGGAAGCGATGGCTGAGACGATCGTAAACGCGCTTCCGGCAGCGATCGCACCGCACATGCACTGGTTCATGGCACTCTTCTCCGTACCGCTCCTGATGATCCTTGGAACGGATGCCTTCTACTACGCACTTCTCCCGATCATTATCGGCGTAGTACAGCCGTTCGGCATCACGCCGGAAACGGTAGCGGCAACCTTCCTTTTATCAGCCACAATGGCAACTCCGATCAGCCCGTCCGTTGCAGCCGTATACGTGGGCCTCGGTCTTGCAGATGTCTCCATCAGTGAGCATATCCGCTACTCCCTGCGCCTTGTATGGCCGGCGAGCATTGCGGTACTGATCTTATCAACGCTGATTGGCGTGATCCAGTTCTAAGAAAAAAGACCACCCTGTCTGGCTGAAAAGCCGGATGGAGGTGGTCTTTTTTCACTTATTGTGCAAAAATCGATCTAATTTTGTCCGGGTTCTTCTTCCGGGTGAAAATCCGCCATGAAGCGTCTGAGAAGAAAGGCGCAAAAATATGGAAAGGTGTAGGTAAAGTTCTCATGTTCTCATGACCAATATTCTGGGATGAAAATTTAAATATAACACAAAAATAAATTATATGATAGGTATACGTGTATTTGTCAAGAAAAGCAGACAACAAGAAAGACCGCAGCAATCGATACCTGGATTGCTGCGGTCTCTAAAATTAAGCCAGATCGTCTGATCAACAACAGTCAGCCAGATCCCACCGATCAGCCATGCTTTTCATCGCAATATCTGCATCGGTACACTTCATGATCTTTATCATCGAGATAGAAGATATGCGGAAGCTCCTGCTCGATCGAGGTGATGCAGCGCGGGTTCTTGCAGTGGATCACGTTCTTTAAGATCTTCGGGAGATGCAGGGTGCGCTTTTCGGCGATCTTGTCATCGCGGATGATGTTGACAGTGATGTTGTGGTCGATGTAGCCGAGAACATCGAGGTCGATGGCGTCGAGCGGTCCCTCGATCTTGATGATGTCTTTCCGGCCCATCTTGTTGCTCCTCGCGTTCTTGATAATCGCGACGGTGCAGTCCAGCTCGCCTAAACGCAGGTAGCGGTAGATATCCATACTTTTTCCTGCCTGGATATGGTCAAGGACAACACCTTCCCGGATTCCGCTGATATTTAACATGGTTTTTCTACCTCCAGTAATGTCATAATGAGAGCCATACGGACATATACGCCGTTCTGGACCTGTTTAAAGTATGCGGCACGCGGATCATCATCGACTTCGACGGAAATCTCATTGACACGCGGGAGCGGATGCAGAACGTACATATCCGGTTTTGCGAGTTTCATCTTTTCTTTGTCGAGAATGTAGCAGTCCTTCATGCGGATGTAGTCTTCCTCGTTGAAGAAACGTTCCTTCTGGACTCTTGTCATGTAGAGGATATCCAGTTCTTCCATTGCGTCATCAAGACTGGTTGTCTCACGGTACTCGATATTTTTGGCATCAAGGACACTCTCCTTGATATAATCCGGTACCTTTAATTCCGGCGGGGAGATCAGGATAAAGCGGATCCCCTCATAGCGGGAGAGTGCATTGATCAGAGAGTGGACCGTGCGGCCAAATTTTAAATCTCCGCAGAGTCCGACTGTCATATTGGAAAGTCTGCCCTTTAGGGAACGGATCGTATATAAATCAGTTAAAGTCTGTGTGGGATGCTGATGACCGCCGTCTCCGGCATTGATAACAGGAATCGAAGATTTGGTGGAGGCAACATAGGCTGCACCTTCTTTTGGATGTCTCATTGCGCAGATATCTGCGTAACAGGAAATAACACGAATTGTATCGGAAACACTTTCACCCTTGGTCGCGGAACTGGAATCGGCGGAAGCAAAACCGAGAACGGAACCTCCGAGGTTTAACATGGCCGCTTCAAAACTTAAACGGGTTCTTGTGCTTGGCTCATAGAAAAGGGTTGCTAATTTCTTTCCGTCACACACGTGTGCGTATCGGGAACGGTCTTTCTCAATGTCGGCGGCAAGCTCTAAGAGATTGTCCGTCTCCTCAAGAGAAAAGTCAAGAGGATTTAACATGTGTCTCATGATGTTTGTAATCTCCTTCCAAATGTTTTGCGTTACCATGCTGGGTAGGAATTTTCTGAACTGAAAATTCCGTACAGTTATAGTAGGGGGAGTGGATTTTGCCGATTCGGAATGCGAAGCATCGGCAAAATCTGTTATCGTTCATGCAATGCAGGAACGATAACATTTTCATTATTATAGCGAATCCGGAGTGGAATTTCCACTATTTTTTTGAAGAAAATTATGATAAAATGAAGATCAGTGAGTGCAATGCACAAAAGAAAAATAAGCGGATGCCTCTGGAAGGCCTGTGTTTCCGGGAAAAAGGAAGCCGGAGCGAAGGCGCACCGGGCAGAACGGATCGTTGGAGGAACCATGAAAAAGACGATGGAGCAGATCATCCTGGAAGGTCAGGTCGCAAAATGCCGCTCCCTGGAGGAACTTTATGTGCTGTGGGAGCTGATGCAGCAGATGGAGGAAGATCCGGACGGAAAGACCTGTTATCCGGAACTGGATCAGAGAAATTTTCATATTGACGGAATCGTGGACCCGGTGCACTATGACGGGACCCTTTATATATTAAAAGAGACGAACATGCGGAAAACGATCCAGAAAGGCGAGACGATGCCGGTGGTCTCGGATATCCGGGGCGACTTTCTCTCCGGAAAGAGTCCGTCTGGCCGGGTGGAATATCTGGAGTATCTCACTGGCATGCAGAAGGTCCTCTGGGAGGAACGTCATCCGGGGGAAGAGTGCAGACTTACCGGGAAAAAGCTCCGCGAGAAGGCGGCGGTACTCTATCTCAATAAGCGCGGCGGAAAGGGCGCGGCTGATGAGGTCAGCATGGATTATGGCCAGTATTATATGGAATTTATCAAAAAACAGATCCGGCTCCTGAATCCAAAGACGGTAGTCTGCTGCGGAGAGGATCTCTTCCGCCTGATCGTGATGGAAGTGTTCCAGAATAAGAAGCAGAAAAAGAACCGGGAGATCTACATGAAATGGAAAGATCTGATCCAGGGAGATGTCTTTTTTGCAGACCGGGAATACCGTCCGATAAAAGAGGCAAAGAAAGACGAGGCGGCTGTCCGTGTCGTGAGGATGTGGAATCCGTCTTACCGGGTGAATAATGGACAGTATGTGTCGCTGGAGGAGTATCTGAAGGAGTTCCGACGGAGAACCTTAGAATAAAAAGAAAAATAAATGAAATAAAAACGTTGTTCATGATCGTTGGCATCGGAAGATCAGGTTTCTGCCACTCACATGAACAACGTTTTTTATTTACGCGAACAACGAGCCAAAGTCCGCGCTTGCGCGAGACCTTGGCGACTGTCGCGATAACAAGGGGAAACTCGCGAAGCGTGTTTTCACTTGTCGCAGATCAGGAATCTGAAAGCTGGAAAAATGGAGACAAACAGAACGCCAGCAAGAAGGCGAACAGGCCGGTTAGAATTTTCCCGAGCATCAGCGGCAATGCGATAGAGGGAGAGTACTGCATTGCAAAAGCCAGATGATCTCCAACAGCAAAGCAGGCAGGAGTCAGAAAGGCTGTGACGAGAAAACATCCCCTGGTATCGAGCTTTTCAAAGGAAAGAAAAACAGGGATCGGATTTGCCAGTGCCAGGAGCATGGAGACCAAGGTATCGGTTTGGATAGATAACAATTTTGCAATCGCAGACAAAGGACGCTGAAGGATGCATTGAAACAGAGTCATGAACGAGAGGATGCCGGCTAAAAACACCCCGATCTCTGTGATGACGGGAAACACCTCATGAAATGGAGTAAGACCGGAAAGCAGATGGAAACCGGCAATCTCGTTGAGTACTCCCGCGCAGAAGCCTAATAGAGAAATTCCGCGAATCAGATTGGAAAAGGCTTTAAAGATCCCAACAATGTGTGATTGAAAGCAAAGAAACAGGATGAGCAGAAAGATGGAGAACAAGGCGACTGGCCAGAGATTATGTAAAATGATGGACATAGGAAGTCTGGCAATACAGCCGGTCAGAAGACATCCGCCCGGAAGAACAAGAATACCGATCAGAAGGCCTTTTACGGCTGCTGATTGGCGGCTGCCGTTCGAGTTGGATAATGCAAACGGGATCGTGAACACAAATGTGATCCCTAAAAATGCACCGACGATCATGCCGTTAAATTGTGCGGCATCGGATGTAAGTGCTATAGAATCGGCAAGGACCGCAGCACCGCTGTCACAGCTCATGATCATCCCGGCAATCAAAGACGGATCACACCCCACGGCTTGAAAAACAGGTCCGATGGATGGCGCGAGCATGGAACCGATCCATGGAGCCAGAATCATAAAACCGGTCATTAAAAGCAGAAGATCAGTGATGGATTTCAGACCTTCCAGAAATGATTCGCCGATCCCAAACCGGTTTCCGCAAAAATAATCGAGTGCGCCAAAACAGAAAAATATACCTGCTAAAAAATTCATGAAAACGATACCTCCTCATGGAATGAAATATAAAGAATAAGAAGAATTTACAATTATGTCTATGCAGGATGTCAATACGGAAAAAAACAGTCCTGAGAAAAAAACGCGTACCATGATGCACGTTTTTTTTGAATTATAAAAAAATTATGTCTTGAAGCGGTCTGGAATGGATGTGTTATAAAAAATACATCGAAACACATTCGGAACAAGAGGAGGTAGTAAAATGAAACCATTGATTGGTGTGAGTTGCAATTATGACTATAGAGATGATGTAGGTCTGGCCAGCCATATGGGGGCAGAAACTCAGGACTGGGATTTTCTCGCAGCGGATTACATCCGGGCGGTGGAACATGCAGGAGGAATTCCAGTCATCATTCCGCAGCTGGAGGACCCGGCAGAAGCAGAGAAGATCCTGGAACATCTGGATGGACTGATCCTGTCCGGCGGTCATGATGTAAACCCGCAGCTTTATGGACAGCAGATCCGGGGATGCTGCGGGACACTGATGCCAATGCGTGATCAGCAGGATCTCGGACTGGCGAGGAGAGCATTGAAAAAAGGACTGCCGACGTTGGGAATCTGCCGTGGAATGCAGATCATGGCAGTCGCATTTGGGGGAACAATGTATCAGGATGTAAAGGAGGACAAGGGGGTAGAAAATCACTTTTTTACGATGCTTCCAAGAAATTATGCCAGTCATAACATCTGTCTGGAAGACGGAACGCATTTGATGCAGATCTTCGGTGAGAAAAAGGTAAGTGTCAACTCTTTTCATCATCAGGCAGTGAATCAGCTTCCGAAAGGCGCTGCAAAAGCGGCTGTCTCTGAGGACGGCCTGATCGAAGCATTTGAATTTGGTGGTGCAAATGATTTCTTCATTGGAGTTCAGTGGCATCCGGAAATGATGTTTGATTCCGAGCAGCAGAAAAAGCTGTTTCGGGCATTGATCAAAGCAGCAGAAAAAATATAATGAAAATACAAATAAGGGGGAGACTTTTATGGACAGAAAAACGATCAAAGACAGTCTGATCACAGGATTTGCAGTGTTTGCCATCTTTTTCGGAGCGGGAAATCTGATCTTCCCGGCCGCTGTCGGACTTTCGGCAGGTGATCAATGGCCAGCCGCTATGCTGGCAATGATCCTCTGCGGAGTTGTGCTGCCATTTCTTGCGTTGGTAGCGGTTGCAAATACGGGAAGCAGTTGGAGTGATCTGTGTAAACCGGTCGGTACCTGGTATGATAAAGGAGTATTTTTCGTAGCAACTGTCGGAATGGTCATCTTATCAAATCTTCCGAGAACTGCAGCGACAACACATGAAGTTGCGATCGCACCACTCTTTCCTTCATGCCCGGTTTGGGTTACATCAGTCATTTTCTTTGCATTAGTTTTGTTTTTTGCTTTTGACGAAAATAACATTATCGACCGCATCGGTAAATACATTACACCGCTGATGCTTGTCTTCCTGATCATTATTGTTGGAAAAGGGCTCATCACTCCACTTGGAACACCGGAACCGACAGGGCAGGAGCATGTGTTTAAAAGTGCATTTGTGGAACTCTATTACACGGGTGATCTGTTTTCCGGACTGTTTGTCTCAACGATCTTCTTGACAGATCTGGCGAGAAAAGGCTATGAGACACAGGAAGAACGAAAAAAGATGACAGTGAAAGCGGTCTGGGTTGCCGGAATCGCTTCTGTAATCGTATATAGCGGTCTTCTTATCATGGGAGCCGATGCGGTAAAATTATTTGACCAGGGAATTGACCGCACGACACTTCTGGCTGAAATGGTAAGAATGATCCTGGGAAAATTTGGAACGATCGCACTTTCAGCATCTGCGGCGCTTGCGTGTCTCTCCACGGCCTCTGGGCTGGTTGGAATTTCTGCAGCATTTCTGGAAAACATGACGAAGAAGAAAGTGAACTATCGCACGTGGGTCATCGGATTGTGCATTTTCGGAGCGGCTATGGCGTGCATCGGAGTCGAAAATATTATCAGTGTGGCGGCACCGGTGTTTATGCTGCTGTACCCGTCAGGCCTTGCGATTACTGTGCTGGGACTGTTCAAAAAGTATGTTCCTAATGATGGTGCGTTCAAAGGAGCTGTAATCGGAGCTGTCATTGCAGGAATTATAGATTGCCTGGACACATTAGGTGTGTCAGCTGCCGGAGAGGTAATGGGATATATGCCGCTTGCAAGCCTTGGTTTCGGCTGGATCCTTCCATCGATTATCGGCTTTGCGATCGGCTGGGCTGTTGGAAAGAAGGAGACAGAAAAAACGCATTGACGCTGAGAATGTAAATCAGTAAACTATGGGTATAGAAGGAAAACTGAAAAGGATTTCCTTCTATACCCATTATTTATTTTGCCAGATGAGTAATCATGGATTTGCATGTCATGATGAAGTTGTCGGAAACTACAGGAGAAGTATAGAATGAAGATCGGTGAGTTTGCCAGAAAATATAATGTATCAAAGAATACGGTGAGATATTATGTGGAGCATGGACTTCTGATTCCGGAATCCGGACTTCAGTATCAGTTTGGAAAACAGGAAGAGGAAGATATGGAAATGATCCTCAGGATGAAAGCACAGTTTTTCTCACTGAAAGAGATTGCGACAATGCTGTCGATCTGCCATACAAGCAACATGATCGAGCCGTACACGATCCAGGATTGTATTTCAATCTTGGAACAGAAACGAGTCGAGCTGGATCAGCAGATAAATGAGAGAAAAAAGGCAATCGGGCAGATTGCGGAAGATATAAAAAAATTATCAAAAAGTGCGGGGGGAATGGGAAGTCCCATAGGAGTTCCCATATCTGCTCTTGAACTTTTTGTCTGCCCGCTCTGCGGAAAACCATTAAAACTTTCAGAGGCGGTCCTGGATGCTCAGTCTATCTTTGAAGGGAAACTTTTCTGTTCCTGCGGATATACCTGTCAGATCCTGGATGGGATTCTTCGGACGGGAAATCTTTACAGCGATGGCCATGACAGCCCGGATCTGACCAGAGGTCTTTACCGGGGTGGCGGAGACGCATTTGTTGTTCAGATAAAAAAGATGCAGGATTTTGTACGGAAAGAGCTCACGGAAATGAATCTGCATGGAAAAGTCGTGCTGGAGACACATATCAACGGATATTTCTTTGCATACAATCATCTGGATTCCATACCGGAGGATTGCCTTTACATCGTCACGGATAAATTTCCTGAAATGCTGGAAATGTATAAAAAATTGATTGAAATGCTGCCGATCAAACGCAGGATCCTATTTGTGGCAGATGCGGATACAAGACTTCCAGTGCGCAGAAACAGTGTAGACGTTCTGGTTGCATGCATGAGCGATACCGAAAATTCGTTTTACAGCAAAAAGCCATATATTCAGGTAGTATCCCCATATTTAAAGGAGAATGCAGTGATATGCGGAAGCTTACTGGGGTATCGTGGATGTAGTCGGAGTCAGAGGCTGATGCATGAAAAATATCCGGAAGGATGCGAATTTCCGGCTTCCATCGATTCATTTTTGCAGGAATACAGGGAAGCAGGATACCACATACAGAAAGAACTTCTTGGTGTCACAAAGCATACAGAAAAAAATAACTATAGTTTTACCTGTCATGTACCCGGCGAGTGTCTGAGTCTCTATAGTTTTCACGCAGATAAAGGATAAAGCCGGATCAGGAATCCAGATATTCAGAAATACTTCTGATCAAAATGTGTCTCATGATCTTTTTGGGGTGAAGAGTTCCACCCGAAAAAGAGTAAAGAGGCACATTTTTTGTGAAATTTAAACTGCGGGAAAGAAAATATGGAAAAATCGTAAGAATATTTAAATAAATATATATAGTCATAACTCAGGACAGACAGTATACTGAAAGTGAAAAAGTTAGAGGACAGAGACTCTGTATAGAAAAAAGGAGGCGGACGGATGCAGCAGAGCGACGAAGCGGTGATCCGGGTAAAGGATCTGTACAAGGTATATCGCATGGGCGAAGAAAAAGTGTATGCGCTGAACGGGGTCAGCTTTGAGATCCACAAAGGCGAGTTCTGCGCGATCACAGGACCGTCCGGATCCGGAAAATCGACACTTTTAAATATGCTGGCGGGACTGGAACATCCGACAAAGGGCGAGATCGTGATCGCCGGAAAACATATCGAAAAGCTGAATGAGAAACAGCTTGTGACCTTCCGAAGAGAGCGGGTCGGGTTTATCTTCCAGTCCTACAACCTGATCGGGACGATGGATGCGGTGGAAAATGTGGCTTTGCCGTTATCGTTTCGGGGAATGACGAGGGCAGCGAGGATCAAGCGGGCGAAGCAGTATTTAAAGCTTGTGGGACTTGAGAAATTTATGACCCACATGCCAAATCAGATGTCCGGCGGACAGCAGCAGCGAGTCGGAATCGCGAGAGCCCTGGCGATGAACCCGCAGATCATCTTCGCGGACGAGCCCACGGGAAACCTGGATTCGAAGACGACGATGGAAGTATTAAAACTCATGCAGAAGGTCGTAAGAGAACAGAAACAGACGCTTGTGATGGTTACCCATGACAACAATCTGGCGACCTACGCGGACCGGATCTTTAAGATCATTGATGGAAAGATCGTGAGCATCGAGGAGAACCACCATGAAGTGGATCTTGTGCAGCTCGAGGAGTCCATGCAGGCGGCGGCAGAGGCGCAGGCGGAGGGGAAATCTAAGAATCCGGCAACAGAAGAGCAAATAGAGACAGTTGTGGAAGCAGAAGAACACCGGATAGAGGGAAAGTCAGAATAACAATCGACAAAATTTTGGAATAAACGTAAAAATATGGAAAGCTGGCACAAATAACTAAAATAGAACAGCCAGGAGGAGAGGAACAGTATGAAAATAAAAGGATTACGCTGGATGGCAACATTCCTTGCTGCGTGTATGCTGATGGGCGCAGTCCCGGCAACTGCATTCGCGGCGAAGGAGACAACAGAAGCGGCGGAGACGATCCCACAGGTATACCGGATGGATGACGACAATGATACCGTCCGCCTTGTGATTGGAAAGACACCGACTTTATATATCGGAAAAAACGGAACCGTTTCTGTGACACTCATGAACATGGAGGACAAGGACTGGGTCGAGACGGAGATCTGGATCGCCTCCGAGGATGATTTCCGGAACCACTACTCCGATGAGATCACAAAGACGGAGGACCGCGACAGCGAGGAGAGCAGCATCGTTCAGTCTATGAAGACGATCTATCCTTTTGAGGTGACGGATTCTTTAAACCGCCATTACAAGGTCGGTCATGTAAATAAAAAAGCGAAAAAGACCGTCAATCTGAATGTCAATGTAAAAAAAGGTCTGGAAGAGGGATACTATCCGATCCTGATCTATATCTCGAAGCGCGCTCAGGGCGAGGACGGAATGTCATCCGAGTACGCAAAGACCATAATGGCATGGATCGAGACAAAGAAGACAACAGGAACCAGTGAGACAAATGAGGACAACTCCGAGCCGGTAGCATTCGCCCTCGGTGAGAATCAGTCCACCCCGTCCGCGAACTATTCCGAGGTCATGAATTTCGATGTAAACGTGAGAAATACCGGCTATAAGACCGCCTACGATGTGCGTGTCGATATGGAGCTCTCTGAGGATATCACAAAGTTTCCGTTCGAGATCAATGACGGAAATTATGACCGGCAGATGGGAAATATGAATCCGGATCAGACGGTGGCGGTTCCATTCAGCATGGCGGTGCGGGAAAAGGCGAAATCCGGCTATTATCCGATCAAGTTTAAGATCCGTTACCGGGAAAATGAGAATGGAAACTTTGCTGCTCCTGTTGAGGACACCTTTTATGTGCGGGTCTATGGAAAAGACGAGAATGATTCTCTGGATTCTGAAGCAGGCGAGAACGAAAGAACAAAGGCGCGTATCATCGTCGACAGTTTTGAGACGGATCCTGCGGAGATCTATGCCGGGCAGGATTTTACGCTGAAGGTGCGCATGAAAAACGCTTCCAACAGTATCGCAGCCAGCAACATCCTGTTTACCTTCGAGTCGGAAGCGGTGAGTGACAGTCCGGTATTTACGACGGTGAACGGTTCAAACTCTGTGGTCGTCAATTCTCTGGCACCGGGAGCATCCGACACGCTGACGATAAAATTTTCCTCAAGTCCCACAGCGGAACAGCGTTCCTACACGATCACGATCAATGAGCAGTATGACAGCCCGGAATTTAAGAATGCGAAGGAAGCCGTAAAGATCGCGGTTGGATTAAAGCAGGAGGCACGGTTAAATACCGGCACCATCGAGGTCATGCCGGATGCTATTTCCGTCGGCGAAGAGTCAAACGTGATGTTCTCCATCAACAACACCGGAAAAGTCATGCTCTATAACGTGAACGCGGTTTTTGAGGCAGACTCTATCCAGAAGAATGAGGCTTATGTTGGAAATATCGAACCCGGAAAAAGCGGAAACGTGGATACGATGATCAACGGGATCGCTCCGACCACGGATGATGGAAAGGTAAAACTCTCCATTACATATGAGGATGAGAACGGAAAAGTCTCCACGGTCGAGAAAGAGATCCAGCTTATGGTAAATGAGGATCAGAGCATGGATGAAAGCAATATTGACGATACCTGGAACAGTGACGATGTACAGCCGGAACCGTCCACGACGGATAAACTGAAACATCTCGCGATCCCGGTGGGAATCGTTGGAGTGGTCCTTGCAGCTGTGATCCTTGTGGTCATCAGACGCAAAAAGAAGAAAGCGGGAATGGACGATGAGATTCTTTGATCTGCTCATCATGAGCATCAATAACCTGCGCAGACGAAAACTCAGGACGGGACTTACCGTTCTGGGCGTTGTCATCGGCACGGCTTCCATCGTAGTCATGGTCTCTCTGGGGATTGGATTGAAGGAAAATACCGTGGAATCCTACGCTTCCTTCGGAAGTCTCACAAGGATCCAGATCAGTTCCGGATACGGAAACCAGTCCGAGGACGATTACCTCGTGGATGCCACGGTGACGAAGCTTGCGAAGATCCCACATGTGAAGAGCGTGTCACCGATTCTGGAGACAGATGTGAATCTGAAGCAGGGAGTTTATCAGGGATATTCGAACATTGTGGGAATGCCCAGAGAGGAGCTGGAACAGATTCCGCTGGCGGAGGGAAAACTTCCGGATAAGAATGCGGCGACTCTGGAATTTATCGTCGGAAATATGGTTTCCGACAACTTTTATAACAGCAAGACCGGAAAGGGAAGCTGGGACGGCGAGGATCTTTCCAAAGTAGATCTTATACACAAGCCGTTTTTTACCATGTTCCAGAATATGGGAAACGGGGATGAAAGCAGCCAGAAAAAGTATATTTTCCCGGCCTGTGCTCTGGTTGATGGGGGCGAGAACGGACTTTCTGAGTATGGATACCAGATCTACACAGATATCGACCTGTTAAAGACCCAGCTGAAAAAGATCTACCGGAAGAATCCGATCCCCGGACAGCCGACAAACAAAAAGGGAAAACCCTACAATTATTTTGTCTACAATATGGTTTACGTGAATGTGGACGATATGGAACATGTGACGGAGGTCCAGAAAGCGATCACAGATATGGGCTACGAGGCCTACAGCAGCATGCAGTGGCTCGAACAGGCCCAGCAGCAGACGGATATGATCCAGGCGGTCCTCGGAGGCATTGGTGCTGTATCGCTGTTTGTGGCAGCGATCGGAATCGCGAACACGATGATGATGTCCATCTACGAGAGAACGAAGGAGATCGGTGTGCTGAAGGTTTTGGGATGTGCGCTTGGAGATATCCGGACGATGTTTTTGATGGAGGCAGGATTTATCGGATTTATGGGAGGCGTTCTGGGACTCGGCTTAAGCTACAGCGTCTCCGCGGCGATCAATAAGTTTCTGGGAGCCAGCTTCTCCAGTATGACGGGTGGTTCTGGAGCAATCTCAAGGATCCCGTTGTGGCTATCTGGATCCGCTGTGGTCTTTGCGGTCCTGATCGGTATGCTGGCCGGACTTTTCCCGGCACTGCGGGCGATGAAATTAAGTCCGTTGGCGGCGATCAGAAACGAATAAGATAAATGAGTCCTGGGTGCGCTGACACCTTAAAAATCTGACATTTTAGCCAGTTTGCAGACTGGAAAGTAGCAGAAAAACTCCACAGTAAAGCCGCATATGGAGAGGCGGACGGTTGACAGGCAACAGAAAAATCGGGATTAAAAGATCCGGTAAAACAAAAGACACGCCATACAGGTTTCACTTAAAATCTGTATGACGTGTCTTTTTCAATTCTTAAAATATCTGATCATTTACCTGCACTTAAGCTCTGGCCGCTTTCTGCTTAGAAAGTGTCTGTACACCCTCAATAACAAGGATGATCGCCAGGAAGATCAGAAGGATTCCGAGGATCGTCTGTGCCCACGGACCCCAGTCAGCGCCGCCTGCAGCGATCATGCCGATCTGGTTCTTAACCGTGAGGGCAAGGGATGTGATCGTAACGACGATCATGAATGCCATCGGGATCAGGAACATCTTGTTGTTCTTGCCCATGTTTCCGAGCCATGTGGCAACGGCTAAGAGGCCGATACCCGCGAGAAGCTGGTTGGCAGCTCCGAACAGTCCCCAGATCTTTCCGTATCCGTTCATACCGAGAAGAATGCCCAGAACAACCGTGAGGATCGTAGCGAAGTATGGATTTACCATAACCTTTTTCCAGCCTTCTTTGATATCAGCGGCAGTTTCACCCGGCTCCAGCCAGAACTCCTGGAACATGAAACGTGCAAGACGTGTTGCAGTATCAAGAGAAGTCAGGCAGAATGCGGAGTAGGTAAGTACCAGTAAGGAATTTAAGATGCTGTAGCTTCCCGGGATGATATCGTCGATCATGTGAGCGATACCGCCTCCGAAGATCGCTGTCGCGCCCTTTAACGCCTGATCTGGATGAACTGCGTTCCACTTGTAGGCATAACCGATCGCGCAGAGAGTTAAAACTGCGAGAACACACTCAAGGAGCATTCCGCCGTAAGCGATCGGCTTCGCATCAGTCTCTTTATCGAGCTGTTTGGATGTGGTACCGGAAGATACCAGGGAGTGGAAACCGGAGATCGCACCGCAGGCAACTGTTGTGAACAGTACCGGGAACATGTACTGAACGCCGTTTCCGTTGTCAACTGCAAAACTTGTCACAGCCGGGAAGGTGGAGTCGAAGGTCGGGTGAGCGACGATGACACCGAATGCTGCGACTGCCAACATCGCGTAAAGAAGGAAAGAGCTTAAGTAGTCACGTGGCTGGAGTAAGATCCATACCGGTGTTACGGAAGCGATGGCGATGTAGAGACCAACGATCCACATCCATGCCTTTGTGGAAAGGTAGATCGGATGGAAGTTCATTCCGATCGCCATGATCAGAACGATCGCAAGAACGCCGAATACGGAAGCGATACTCATCGGCATGTTGCGGCGGTATACACAGAAACCGAATACGATCGCGATCAGGATGAACAGGATAGAGATCATTGCTACAGTTGCCGGTGTCGCGGATTTCGCCATATCAAGAGCGCCGCTCTCATCGTAAACTGCGCCGAATGTGGAAGCAACGATAGAAGCGAATGCCGCTACGACTAAGATCAGCGTCAGGTAAGAGAAGATGATGAAGAGCTGCTTTGCGCGTTTGCTCATGTTCGCAGAGATGATCTCTCCGATGGACTGTCCTTTGCTGCGGACAGATGCGAAGAGTGCGCCGAAGTCATGGACACCGCCGAAGAAGATGCCGCCGACGAGGATCCATAAGGTAACCGGGAGCCAGCCGAACATGGCTGCGCCGATCGGTCCCGTGATCGGGCCTGCGCCTGCGATGGAGGAAAAGTGATGTCCCATCAGAACCGGAGCTTTTGCCGGTACATAGTCAACACCGTCTGCCATTGTATGAGCCGGTGTCTCTGTTTTGCTTTCGCCTACGCCCCACTGCTTGCACAGCCAGCCGCCGTAGCAGACATAGCCGATGCCAAGAATGGCAACACAGACGATGAGAAGTACTAATGAATTCATTGTTGCTATCTCCCTTTCTTTTAAAATATAATAATGTTGGGGTCAAAAGTTTTTGACCCCTTTGATACCGTATTGTTCCGCACTTTGTGCTCTCACAATACTCAAAAACATTCATAATCCGCTCATTTTTCTGCGAAAAATGGCTGCTTATTCATGTTTTTGGCGGGGTCCAAGGTCAAAAAACCTCTTGCAGGCAAGCCTGCATCGGATTTATGACCTTTTCCCCCTGGTATCATATAATACTTTTTTCAAAATTTTCGCAACATGGTGACCGCTTGCGTTTGAAGTGACCTTCCCGTCAGCCACCTCCACCAACGCCGCATGAAAATTCATCCAGCCATGCAGGGAAAAATGAAAACTTTTGTAAATACGGCATTTTTTTAAAGCTTTCCTTGCGTCTTCATCACAGGTATCGCAGACAAAGACTGCCGTAATATAGGAAGCCATATGGCCCGGACCGACATGGATCCGTTTCATGCCGTCAGCATGGATCTCGGATTTTAATTCCTCGAAGGTCTCTAAAGTCAGATGCGGAATGTTGACGAGATAGAGAAATTCCTCGTTTTCCGCGGACCATAATTCTGCCTTTTTTGAGATGACATACTGGCCGGAATGCTCAAAAAAATCGCAGCGGGCTGTGATTGGAGAGCGATCGCCATTGATCATCATATGAATATCGTAAAAAGGTTCGTAGTTTTTTAACAGCCGCTCGATCGCGGACTCTCTTGTGTATTGCATTCGGCTTCCCATTTCTAATATTGATTTTGTGCATGAATTATTATACTTTTATGAAAAATATAAAAATTTTATAAAAAGCTTTATTATTATAACTCTAGATACCTAATTATGCAAGTTTTTTACGAGATAAATAGGGAAAGAAACAAAAAATTAGTTTTATAAATTAAGTGGAGGGGAAAATGGATAGGAACCGTGTGCAGGTAATTTGGAAACCAGGAATGCATTTGACAAATATTTGTGAAATTCCTATACTACAATGTAAGTACAGAGTTCCGATCCGGAACCAGGAGATATCGGTTAAAGAAGGAGAAAAAGAGATGTTTATAAATTTTTCAAATCATCCGAGCAGCATGTGGGGCGAAAAACAGAAGACGGAAGCAGAAAAGTACGGACTGATCGAGGACCTGACTTTCCCGGCGGTGAGCGCCCATGCAGACAGGAAAGAGGTTCAGGATCTGGCGGAACACTATGCAGCCATGATCCTTGAAAAGCAGCCGGAATGCGTGATGTGCCAGGGAGAATTCTGCCTCAGCTATCATGTAATCGAAAGACTGAAGAAAGCCGGGGTACGGGTTGTTGCTGCCTGCAGTGAACGTGTGGTGGAGGAAGTATATGGAAAGACGGGAACGGAGAAGAAGAGCGTCTTTCAGTTTATCCAGTTCAGGGAATACTAAAGAGTTCTGTCTGAAGCAGCAAAAATGACTGGCTGTTTTGAAAAATGGCCAGAAATTAGGAGTAACGATATGAGAAAAAATGAGGAAAACATGACGTGGATGGACATCCCGTATATCACGCTGACGTTTTGTCTGAGATTTTATCAGAGAGTCGCGGTGCCGGAGAACAAGGTTTCCGCGCTGCGAGGAGGTCTTGGGGAGATGCTGCTCCGGAAAAACTGCATTGCGGACCGGGACTGTGAAGCGTGCCGGTTTCAGGACAACTGCATGGTCTGGAATGCCTTTTACACACCGATGCGGCTGAAACCCGGGTATGTGACGGGAAAGGAGAGTCTTGGGTACCTGATCGAATGCGACAATCTGGATACGCTGATGGACGAGGGGCACGGGTTCGTGTTCCGCCTGAAGCTTTTCGGGCGCAATATCCCGCTGTTCGCCCAGTATCTGGATGCGTTCTGGCGCCTCGGACAATGCGGACTCGGGAAAGAACAGGCGAAGTTTGAGATCGCGGCGGTCTACACGGAAGAAGAGCAGCTGCTTTTGGATGATACAGAGATCCATATGGAACATTTCCGGGTACACACGGTCGGAGAGTATATCCGGAAGAGAAAATGGGAACTTTCGGGAGAACAGCCGGCGCAGAACGGCGATTATCTGGTCCATTTCCTGAGCCCCCTGGCACTGCGGAAGGACCGGATCGATCTGAAATGTTTTGATGCGGAAGCGATCTGGCGTGCGATCCACCGGAAGATCCAGATGATGAGCGCCTTCGATGAGATCGGGACAGAACTGGAAAAACCGCAGACGTGGCCGCAGATCATCGACGCGAGATCGGCAGAGACCTCGGTCAGACGATATTCCAGCACGCACAGAAAAGGAATGGAATTAAGCGGAGTTCTGGGATATGTGATCTTCGAAGAGGTTCCGGAGGAGAGACTGGAAGAACTTCTGGCAGGAGAACTGTTCCATATAGGAAGAAATAACAGCTTTGATTTTGGGCGGTATGTGGTACAGAGACGATAACCTTTATGCCTTTGCAGGCAGAAAGTGCTGAAAGCCTGTGAGGTGAAGGACATCGCCCAGACACTGGGAAGAGAGCTGGGATATGAGCTGGCCGCAAGCGGAGAAAATAAGGAAAAGATGTAAAAGCACCCGCCGCGCGTCCACCGCATAAAATAAAGTAATGAAGCTTAAGGCGGCTTTCTTTGAAGACATTTCCGAAACCACTGAGCGCGCAGGAAGAGCGGGAATACTTAAGACGCTGCAAAGAGGGCGACCTGGAAGCCAGAGAGGTGCTGATCAGCCGGAACCTTCGGCTGGTCGCACATGTGGTCAAAAAATACCAGCAGTCCGGATATGAGACGGACGATCTTTTGTCAGTTGGAACCATCGGCCTGATCAAGGCAGTCAATACGTTTAATGCGGAAAAAGGATCAAGACTGGCGACCTATGCCGTCAAATGCGTGGAAAATGCTATCCTCTCACGGATGCGTTTATGGTTCCAAACCAGTATCCCCAGAGCCGAAAAGAACCGAGATGGCGTATTTTGGCACAGGTATCCGAGAATATGTATATCCTTTGCTCTGCTTTGGACGGCTGCGTAAGGTATGCACCTATGTATATCCATAGTTTCCGACCGATCGCCCCTCGCAAGATCTTGGAAGCACAGCTGTTCAATCAGCAGTATCAGAACTACGAAGATATTCCCAATGTACCGGACAGGCTCCGTTGGTGCCGTCATCACATGGGCCTGATGCAAAAGGAAGTTGCAGAGCTGATCGGTATCAGCCGTGGACATTACATAGATTTTGAAGTTGGATATGTTGACTACTATCCAAAGGAGATTGTGGACAAGTTGGCAGAGCTATATGGAGTACCGGTGGATGACCTGCTGGATGATTACAATCGCTTCTTATATAAAGGACAAGGAAAGATGATACGAGAATATCGTGAAAGTTTGGGACTAAAAAAGAAACCGTTTGCTCGGCTGATGGGAATTTCACCTAATCTGCTTCGAGCATGGGAAGATCATCAAAAGCGAATGAACATCAATTCCTGGAACAAGTATTTCAAAGGGAAAATAAAAGCATAAGAAAAGCAGGTGAGGGGGCCTTAATCGGTTTGCTCACCTGCTTCCTTTTTTGCGGATGCGATAACCGCACCCAGCAACTCCGCCTTTTGATCGGATGGACAATTTAATTTTTTGATATACTGATTGACCATATCTGCGTGGACACCGGCTACTCGCTCTGCCAATTCACGTTTCCCCTGTTCTGTTTTAGGATAATGGACAATTACATTGATTGGAGCACTCTTTCTTGCGATACCACGCACCTCCCTCGGTATTTCAGTTTATGAGAGAGAAGTTGTCCGCTATAACCACATTACTGCAGCCGCTTTGCTACTTCAAAAAATAGGAATTGATGCTATAATAAAAGGTAAGATATTCGGAACTTCTTTCGTGATATCATTCTATCAAGAAACTGTCAAAGGCACATTGAGTGCCAATTGACCATAAATTGACTACTTTTCGAAGGGAGGGCTGTTTATGGAAAGATGTGATTTCAGTTCAGTCATGACCATTGTTCGACGCTTTATCAGCGACGATTACGATACAAACCAAACTGCATTGTTAGAAGATGTTTTTAGCTCCTTGTTTACCCAAACAAAGGAAACGATTACATTTGATATGGCATTGGTCTGCCGCTGGTTCACCGGGCAGGCAAAAATCAGTCCGAAAATAACGCAGTTTTATTCCAGAGATGGCAATCGTGAAAAACTGGCAGCAGATTTGGAAAACAATGTACTGCTTTCAATGTATGATAGTTCTATGGCTGCACAGGAAGTATACCGACTGCTAATGCAGGATGATACCATTTCGGAACGAGTAAAAAAAGAATGCTCCCGGCACTATCCTTGTGATAGCCGAGAGGATGAAGCATCGTTTATAGCGGATGTTCTTTGCTTCGGCATGGAGCGTGAGTTTATCAAGCGTGACCCAAAGGTAAAGAATCTCCTTGCTGACGGAAAGCTTTCTCCAATTCTCAGTGATTTCATTGCTGATGAAGGAGCACCAAAGCCTTGCCGACATTTCTGCGGACGTGAAAAAGAACTGGAAATGCTTCACGAATTGTTATTGGAGCATGGAAAGGTATTTCTTCATGGCATCGCCGGTATCGGTAAGAGCGAACTGGCAAAAGCCTATGCAAAGCAGCACCGCAAGGAATACACCAATGTTCTGTATCTGACCTATACCGGTAATCTGATGCAGGATATAGCGGATATGGATTTTGCTGATGACCTTCCGGATGACAGCGAGCAGGAACGCTTCCGCAAACACAATCGCTTCCTGCGTACATTGAAAGAAGATACGCTGTTTATTGTAGATAATTTTAATACTACGGCTTCTCAGGACAGCACTCTTTCTGTTGTGATGAAATATCGCTGCCGTATGTTGTTCACGACCCGCAGCAGATTTGATAACTACGATTCCATGGAAGTAACCGAAATTGCAGGCAAGCAGGCGTTATTATCCATTGCCGGTTGCTTTTTCTCGGACGCAGAAAAATACCAGAGTGTATTGGAACAAATCATTGATACGGTTCACAGTCACACGTTGGCGGTAGAACTGGCAGCTCGACTGCTTGAAACGGGTATTCTGGAGCCGATGGATTTGCTGGAAAAGCTGAAAGAAGAAAAAACATCCTTGGATGCTGATGATAAAATCGGCATCACCAAGGACGGTCAGAGCCGCAAGGCAACTTACTATGACCATATCCATACATTGTTTTCCTTGTATCAGCTTGCCGGTGATGAACAGGATATTATGCGGAGCATGGCGTTTGTACCGACAACCGGTATCAGTTCCCGTGTGTTTGCAGGCTGGTTGATGCTTCGGAATATGAATACCATCAACGATCTGGTGGAAAAAGGATTCATACAGACAAAGTCCTGTCATTCGATTGCCTTGCATCCGATGATTCAGGAAGTAGCAATTACAGAAACCAAGCCTTCTGTCCGGAACTGCCACACCCTGCTCAACAGCTTGCAGGAACTTTGTCTACGGCATGGCGAAGAAGTTTCCTATTACAAACAGTTGTTCCAGACGGTCAATAATATCGTGACTTCGATTGAAAAAGACGATACTGCATCCTATCTCCGGTTTTTGGAAGATTCCTTTCCGTATATGCAGAAGTATGGCTATGAATCTGGAATGGAATTGATTTTGACAGAACTGGCTTCTATGCTGAAAGACAATACCATTGGTTCTGTTTCTGACCGTGCTTTGCTTCTGGACTTCCGTGCCGCTAATGAGAAGAAACCGGAAAAGGCAATCAAGCTGGAAAAAGAAGCTGTGACGCTGATCTCCGAAGTGACCGCAGAGAACGCCCTTCTTGCAGCGAATCTCCATGCAAACCTTGGCGGTCTGTATAAGCAGACCAGTAAGTTGGAACTGGCAAAGCAGCATATGGAAACGGGTATTCACTTGCTTGAGCAATACGGCTTGGCGCCTTATCATGACAGTATTCCGCAAATCACCAATTATGCGGTACTGCTGACGGATATGGGTGAGCCGTACCTCGGGTTATCTGCATTACAAAGGCTGTCTCGTGTCATCAAAGAATCTAACTCTGATGTGTCCGGTGATTATGCCGTTGTACAAGAAGCTATGGGCAATATCTGTCTGTCAATCGGCGATGTGCTGCAAGCTACCACACACTTTAAGAACGCTCTGGCTATCTATGAGGTGCTGTTTGATGCTGAACCGGAACTGATTGAAGAAAAGAAGCAGGACATATTAGAAACTTATACTCAGGCTGGGGTGCAATTAGGTAGACAGTGGTTGGATGCGAAAAATTGAATTTTGTGAGGTGTTGGCATGAGTGAATTCATGAAATTAGCGATTGTATTTATTTCAATGTTGGTTTTGTTTTATTTTTTATGGGTCAACGGATATATGATTTTGAACGCAAAACGAGCCTTATTATTTGTTGTTTCACTCAGAGGGAAAAATAAATGCGAAGTTTCTTTTTCATCTTGTAGCGGATATGTAAAAAAGGTAATAAAATTTAACGAAAGTCGTTAATATACTTTTAAGTTGGATGGCGATGTCTCAAAAGGAAGTATCCATGTTATTGTAGAAAATGAAAATAAAGAGACCATATTAGATTTGACACCAGAGATAAAAACCGGTATGTTGACTGTCGATGAAAAATGTAGATATTTTCTAATACTATAAATGAGCAAATTTGAAAAATTGCACAAAACTACGCTATAGATTTCATAAAAGTGCTAAAGTCATGACTTTCCTTTGCACATCGGAAAAGATAATGATACTTTTCCAACTGGATAAGGGAGCTATAGAAAATATTGATGAGCGATTAAAAGAAAGTTTGTCAATTTATTTAAAAAGAAAAGAAAAGTTACAATTCCTGAAAAAAGCATTGTATTTTGCACCTACATTAACTGAGACAAAACAACACATTTTGCTTTCAATATGCCACATGCTCTGTAACCGCTTAACTGGAAAGAGAAATTTAGAAGCAAAATATCTGCAACTAATCAGGATTGCTATTCGAACATTAAAGAAACGTGAAGAGTTTTTTAATAAGTTATAGTATAATTTTTGCTTAAAAGTTGCAAGGAGCAAATTAAAACCAGGAGGATAATTATGGGACATTTTTATATGGAGAATATATGCACGATGGACGAACAAAGGAAATGTGAATTAAAAATAATTGCCGGCAAAATAGGATGGATCTTATTGATTGCGTATTTGGGTTCGCTAATACTTATGCGAATAATGCCGATTTTTGCTGAAAATATGGCTTTTTATATATTTTGGGCTGGTATCGTATGGGTGGGAATGAAAAAATGGGGAAGGTTGTCTTTGCTGGATACATGTTATTCTAAAAACAAATATGAATTATCCGTATTGGAAAAAGGTTTATTAACGGCATTTGTAATATTTTTATCCCATGTTTTTTGTGCATTCTTTTTGTTTTTGTATGCAAAAGTATTTCAAGACATCGTAATGATGAATGATAAAAGTTTACACAGTGGTTTAGATATTTTCACAGGTGTAATACTGGGACCTCTGGTAGAGGAATGGATTTTTCGGGGAATTCTATGGTCTAAGCTGAAGTCTTATGGGGAGGGATTTGCAATTTTAGCAACAACTATACTGTTTGCTATAATGCATGGTCAGGGGTTATTATTAATATTTCTTTTGATTGGTTTTTTTTCAGGTGTTTTGGTCTGCCTCACAGGAAATTTATGGTATGCTATTACTTTTCATGTTATTCATAATCTGGGGATTTTCTTGTGGGAAAATAAATTGTTTTCCTTTTCAATGAATATGGTTTTAACCATGTTATTAAATGCAGGACTCTTTTTAATGCTTTTAATCCTGCTATTGCTCTGTAGTAAGAAGAATATACTTTTACATTTGTATTATTGTAAAAAGAAATTATTAGAAAAAATTATTTCTGAAAAAAGTAGATTAGTAGTTTTTTTTAATACAGCTGGAATTATGTCATTTGTTTTTTATTTTGGAGTTTCATGGCTGATATCGTTGGTTTCTTTTGGACTAAATTTATAAAGGTAGGTGTTATTTCATGAAAGGTAGTGAGTCGCAGAAATGGTCTGTCAACTTTATTGATGGCTATTTTGAGTATATTTTGAGTTTATATAAAAAAGAGGAATCATCACCCAAATGCTATATGGATTTGCTTATTATTATTTCGGATGCAATAGATTATCTAAAGGATCCTGTTTGGGAAGAAGTTGGTTATTCTATATGTAAAAAAATATAGGTTCCTTTGCAAGTGCAACACATATAATGGACAAATGACATCATCAGCCAGTATCTCTGGATTCCTTTTTGGGAACGCAGCTGATATTTATCCAGACCAAGCTTTTTCTTGCTTTGTCGGAAAAACAGTTCAATTTGCCAGCGTTGGGTATAAAGTCTCAGGATTTCCTGCGTGGATAATGCTGCATTCGTTGAAACAAAGATCCGCAGTGCTTTTGGAATCCCAAAACATGGTGTTGGATAGCTCAGTAGAACCACTGTATTGGGAACATCATTCAGATTCCCTTCATACCGATATACGTAAAACTGCCTTTTATCAACGGTCACAAGGCTGATGTTTGGATCTGTTTTCCGCAAGTGAAGGGCAAATGCACTGGCTTTCTGACGGATTCCGCAAGGATAGAGGATTCGGTTGGTTTTTAAAGCCCCTATGGTGTAGAATCCTTTTTTAGCAAAGCAATCCATGACTTTGGCTGAAGTATACCAGCTGTCACAAAGGAAGTAGGAAACTATCGGTGCAATAGGAAGTTCTGCAGCAATATCCTGTATGATCTGGATCTTTGATTTTGTTTTATCATACAGAATAACGGCATAATTCAGAGTGATTCCATTGCAGAAAGCATGACGGACACGATCTGGTGCCCATAATCCTGTCTGCCTTTCAGATGAGATTGATGAAAATACGCAGCTTCGATTGGATGCAAAGCCTGTGACGAAAGCTTTGTATGGGAAGCAATCGTATCATCCACAATGCAAAAGATAGGCTGACCGGAAATAGTCGCCTCCCGGTAGATCAAATATGCAACGCTGTTTCTTAGGGCATCCTGAAAAAGGAAATCATTCCACTTTCCCTGATTCAGGAAGTGAGCCACAATCGTTCTATGATGTTGGCTGGTCAAGGCGAAATCCGTTGTTTTGCCACGGTATCCACGCAAAAAGGTAGAAAGAATGATAGCCATAAAATGCTGCAGGTAAATATCGGATAAAAAACAGTTGAGGTTGAGAACTTTAAAGTAATTGTAAATCTTATTGGAATGATGTATAATGTTTGCAATAGGCACCCCCTTGTTTGAATGAGTAGGTTGTTGGTCGCACTTCAATTATACATCATTCAGCAGAGGGTGTCTTTCTTTTGTGCAAAATTTAGGATTTACTCATTTATAGATCTAATACTTAAATTTGAAAAAGCAGATGGCAAGATTAAGTTACAATGGGATTAGTGGGTATATAGTTTATAAAATCATCATTTTTCAAATCGCAGTCTGTCGTAGCCTCAAATTAAATAAAGAACTGCCTTGGGCAGCCATGTACTTAACGGTGTGTGGCTGCTTTTCCTTTGTTGAAACAGAATAAAACAATGAGAGAATACAGGGATAATATCCTGATTGAAGCATATAATAGGCTTTAGAACGGAAAACTGTGTTAAGTTGCAAAAATCTTTCCTAAAACCGGTTATACATATTGATTTGAAGGTTGCGATATGGTAATATAGAACAGAAAACTGTATTAAGTTGCAAAAATCTTTCCTAAGGAGGTTATCGTATGGAGATTCGCAGAGATTTTTACTTAGACAAATTGATTAGAAGAAAGAACAATGGATTGATTAAGGTAATTACAGGTATTCGCAGATGTGGAAAGTCCTATCTGCTGAATAATATTTTCTATAATCACTTGTTAGAGTCCGGTGTCCCTGCTGACCATATTATTCGTTTTGCGTTTGATTCCGCAGATGACCTGTATTTGATTGGAGAAAGCCTTATCAAAATTGAAAAAGAAAAACGTGGAGTTGATCCGGAGAAATTTATGGCATATATCCGTTCCCAAGTTACCACGGATGGAATGTATTATCTGCTTTTGGATGAAGTTCAGCTGATGGACTGCTTTGAATCTGTATTGAATGGTTATCTTCGCAAAGATAATATGGATGTATTCGTAACCGGAAGTAATGCAAAATTCCTGTCCAAAGATATTGTTACGGAGTTTGCCGGACGTGGAGATGAAGTCCATATGTATCCACTGAGTTTTTCGGAATTTATGTCGGTTTTCAAAGGCGACAAGTATATGGGATTGTCTGAATATATGCTTTACGGAGGCATCCCGCTGGTCGTTCTTCGTGAAAGTAGCAGCGATAAGGCGGCAGCATTGCAAAACCTGTTTAGCGAAATTTATATTCGAGATATTTTCAAACGTAACCGGATTAAAAATATTGGAGAACTGGAAGACCTGCTGAATATCCTTTCCTCTGCTATTGGTTCTCTGACCAATCCTGAGAAGTTAAAGAATACCTTTAAGACTGTAAAAAAATCTAAAATCACTTCAAAAACGATCAAGAAATATCTGGATTGTTTTGAGGATTCTTTCCTGATTGAATCAGCACAGAGATATGACATCAAGGGTAAGGCATATATTGAAACTCCAAAGAAATACTATTTCTCTGATCTTGGGCTTCGCAACGCAAGGATTAACTTCCGTCAGTTTGAGCAGACACATTCCATGGAAAATGTGATTTATAACGAACTGCGTATGCGTGGATACAGCGTGGACGTTGGTGTTGTTATTATTGCGGAAAAAGACCAAGAAGGAAAGGTAACCCGTAAACAGCTGGAAGTTGATTTTGTATGCAATCTCGGTTCTTCCAGATATTATATCCAGTCAGCTTATTCATTACCTGATGAAGCGAAACGTACTCAGGAAATCAGACCGTTTAGAAAGATAGACGATTCTTTCAAGAAGATTGTTATTACAAAAGATATTGTACAGCCGTACTATGATAACTATGGTATTTTGACCGTGAATATCTATGATTTCCTTCTTGACCCGCAAATTCTTGAAAAATAGTACAATGTAAACTCTTGTTGCGGATATGCAAAGTCGGTGTGGTGGTGAATTATAGTGATTTTAAGTACAATGAAGTCACCAAGCAAAGGAGGATTTCATATGAAACTATCTGATAAAATTGTAGGACTGAGAAAGTCCAATGGAATGTCTCAGGAGGATTTGGCTGAAAAACTGGATGTATCAAGACAAGCTATTTCTCGTTGGGAATCAGGAGCTGCGATGCCTGATGCAAATAACATTCTTCAACTTAGCAAGCTGTTTGATGTTACAACAGATTACTTACTGAACGATGATTACCAAAGTGATAATGACTTGCCGAAGATAAAAGAAGTTCAAAACGATAATCTCGGTCAGATTATGATCTATCTGGTGACACTTGAAGTGATGATACTTTTGATGCAGTTTATGACAATGTTCATTCTTCAAAATGTGTTTTTTGCATTTCTAAGTTTCCTGCCGTTTGTTGCAGCCATTGGCGGGTTTGAATATGCGTATCAGAAGAAAGTATCCAGTGCAACAGAAAAAACAAAGAACTTCCGTAGAAAGTTTTACAAAATTTCTGCTTGGTTGGGACTTTATTTCCCGATTAGATTTATCGTAAGTGTTGCGGCAGGATTCTACCCTCGTCCGTATAATACTTTGGTATTAGAGGCTATTATTTTAGTAATCTATATTGCAGTAGCAACTTGTGTTAATCTTTCAATAGACAAAAGTTATTTGCCAAAAGAATAAAAGGAAAAATGATTTTGTATAGCAGTCATGCACTACGGTGTGTGGCTGCTTCTTTTTTTGCTCAATTTCCACTCAATCCACGCTCAATGTGCTTTTGCCCTCTTTCCAGTAGAATGAAATTGCAATGAAAACAGCACCAAATTCAAAAATCCGGTGCCACTTCAAAGCAAATCTACTGAAAAGAGGGCATTTTTTATGACTATCAAATTTTTTGAGGAGGAATTAAGCAAATGAAAGAACTGAAAAGCATCAAAATTATCGCCGTAGATCATGGCTACGGCAACATCAAAACAGCAAACACCGTCACCCCTACCGGCATTACTGCCTATGACACAGAACCGATTTTCTCCGGTAACATTCTGGAATACAACGGCACCTATTACCGCATCGGAGAGGGACACAAGGAATTTATTCCGGACAAAGCCATGGATGAGGACTATTATCTTTTGACTCTGATGGCAGTTGCCAGAGAGCTGAATGCGTATGGCATCCGTGAAGCAGATGTTCATCTGGCTGCCGGTCTGCCGCTGACCTGGGTTCGCAAACAGCGTGAAGATTTCCGAACTTACCTGCTCCGCAATGAATATGTATCTTTCCATTTCAATGGTAAGGAGTACAAGCTCCATTTTGTCGGATGCAGTTTGTTCCCTCAAGGTTATCCCGCTATTGTCAGCAGATTGGGCGATTTCAAGGGAACCAATCTCCTTGCAGACATCGGAAACGGCACCATGAACATTCTCTATATCAACAATAAAAAGGCGGTGGAGAGCCGTTGTTGGACAGAGAAGTTTGGTGTGAACCAGTGTATGATCGCTGCTAAAAATGCCGTGCTGGACAGCTTTGGTGTCAAAATCGAAGAAGTCACCATTGAGCAGGTGCTTCGCTATGGAACAGCGGACATCGGCAAGCCTTATCTGGACTGTATCACTGCCATTGCGAAAAGGTATGTAGCGGATATTTTCGCCACACTCCGCCGCTATGAATACAATCCGGAACTGATGCGACTGTATATTGTTGGCGGTGGTGGCTGTCTGGTCAGAAACTTCGGGCAGTACGATGAAACCCGTGTAACCATTCTGGATGATATTTGTGCGACTGCTAAGGGATATGAATATCTCGCCCATGCCAGCCTTCGCAGGAAGGAGTAAGCATGAGTGAGAATATCCGCAGCACAAATCTTCGTTTCAATCTGGACAAGGATGTGCAGAACCGGGCGTGGCAGTATCTGCAAACGATGGATAAAAAGAAATTCAAATCCTACAGCCAGATTATCGCCATTTCTCTGGTGGACTACTTTGACCGTTACTACAAGAAGCAAGATGAGCCGTATCTGGAAACCAGAGAGCGTGAGGAACGCTTCGTGGAGCAGATTGTAACAGCGGTGGAAAATGCCATGAACAGGACCCTACCGGTATATTTGGCAGGCTGTATGGTTGGTATTGCTCAGATTACACCGCAGGTAGCTGTTGCAGCATCCGAACCGGAAGATGCAGACCTTGACTGGGATTTTCTTGGGGAATAACCGGTATCTATTCTGACAACGGAAGGAGGTGAACGCATGACACAGTTTCTAATAAAGGATACCCTGATACCGCCGTATATGGCATTTCCACGATTTTTACTGGATATGGAGCAGCTGAGTGAAACCGCAAAAATACTGTATGTACTTTTGTTGGATAGAGCAAGACTTTCACAGAAAAACGAAGGCTGGGTAGATGAGCGTGGGCGTGCGTTCATATTCTTTCCAATCAAGGATTTGGCAGAAACCATGCACAAAAGCGAAATGTCTGTTAAGACCGCTCTGGCAGTTCTGGAAAAAACGGATTTGATTTTCCGCAAGCGTCAGGGACCGGGATTGCCAAACAAAATCTATGTAAAAGTCCCACCGGAATATCTGGTGCAGACGGACAGAAATCTTTCCCTGATACAGACAGAAACCTATCCGTCTGACGGACAGGAAACTGTCTCTGTAAGGGAAAGAAAAGTGTCCGGAAGTAATAATGAAAAGAACAATAACAAGATAAAGAAACAAGGGAGTAAGGCTGACCGCACCGCTTACGGAAAATATCAAAATGTTTTCCTGAATGAAAAGGAGCTGGCACAGCTTCAAAAGGAAATACCATTATACCGGGAATATATCGAAAAGCTGTCTGGCTATATACGTTCCAGCGGGAAGCGGTATCAAGACCACGCTGCTACGATTCACAGCTGGTATACGCAGGATCACCCGGCTCCCGTAAGACGCAGCTATGAATGTAAGGAGGATGAAAGCCTATGAACCAAATCACTGGCACCATTCAGAATATCTTTTCTGACCGCCCTTTGCAGGAAGATGAATACCGCAATGAATCAGACAACCTCATCCACTGCGCCAAATGTAAAACACCCAGGCAGCACCATGTGGTTGTTCTTGGAAAGGAAATGGTGGTTCCCATTCGCTGCCGCTGTCAGCAGGAAGTCCAGGATAAAGAGGAAGCGGAGAGAAAGCACCGTGAATTTCTGGATCAGGTGTCCCGTCTGAAAGCCAACGGCTTACAGGACAAGTCCCTGCGGGAATACACCTTTGCCAATGATAAGGGTTACAACCCGGAAATGCAGAAAGCCCATGACTATGTTGTCCATTGGAGCGAAATGAAGGCAAAATCCATCGGCTTGCTTCTCTGGGGCGATGTGGGAACCGGAAAATCCTTTTTTGCCGGATGTATCGCCAACGCTCTGCTGGAGCAGGGTGTTCCGGTGCTGATGACCAATTTCTCCCGGATTCTCAACGCCCTGTCCGGGCTGTATTCCGAGGAGAAGAACCAATATATCGACAGCCTGAACCAGTACAGTCTGCTGATTATTGATGACCTGGGAATTGAGCGCAGTACGGAGTTTGCCTTGGAACAGGTATTCAATGTCATTGATAGCCGATATCGCAGCAAATTGCCACTGATTGTGACAACTAATATGACCTTGGAGGAACTGAAAAATCCGCAGGATCTGACTCGCTCCCGTATCTATGACCGAGTATTGGAACGGTGTGTGCCGCTGAGAATCAACAATCAGAATATCCGGCAGAGAAATGCCGCTGAAAGCATGAAAGAAGCACGGAAAATACTGGAAAGCGGTACTGGAACGTAAGACCGGCGGTGCCGGATTGTCTCCTAATCAGCGGTGCATTGATAATTCCGCTCATGCAGCAACAATCCCGGCACCATTCTTTTCTAAAACAAGTACCAAATAAAAATCAGTTAGACCGGATATGGTCAGAAAGGACGTAAATATGACCGAGGATGAAAAGAAATTATTGCAGGCGAAACACAGACAGGAAGCGGTTGAAGCCAGAAACCGTCAGAAAGAGAGAAAACAGCGCACAAGAAGATTGATTCAGCAGGGAGCTATTCTGGAAAACGTATTCCCGGAAGCACAGATAATGGACTTGGATAATCTAAAAATGGAGCTGGAAAGACGATTAAGTGCAGAAGTTACGGAAAAACATTGAGGTACGAAAGTATCTCTATTCCCGAAGGGCGCACTTACTCACCACCCGATAACATCGGGCGGTGGTATCCCCTTCGGGGCCGTGCGCTCTGCGAGGCGGATGCGGCTCCTGCGGGAGCCTTATGGACAATGCCACAATCCTGCGAGCTTGCTGTCATTGTCCACGCAGCTGGTGGTCGGTGTTACCACCTATAAAAAATACCGTCGCTTTAACCGACGGTATTCCACCAACTGTCTGCAAAAACCTGCCACCGGCAGCTTTGTTGCAGAGATGGGCATTGTTGCCAAGCCCCATTTGCTTTTTCTAAAAAGCAACAAAAACAAAAGCGAAAGGACGGTGATGAAGAATGGCAATCTATCATCTGGAAGCAAAGGTCATCAGCCGTGGAGCCGGGCGCTCCGCTGTGGCGGCTTCCGCATATCTGAGCTGTTCACAGATATACAACGACTACGATGGGATTCAGCATGATTACACCAGAAAACGAGGGCTTGTCTGGCAGGAAGTATTTCTTCCGCCAATCGCTCCGGCTGCGTGGAGTGACCGAAGCATTCTGTGGAATGCGGTGGAGGAAAACGAAAAGACCAAGGACAGCCGCCTTGCCCGTGAATTTGTGGTAGCACTTCCCATAGAACTGGGAAAGACAGACTGGCAGAGCCTTCTCACAGAATTTATTCAGGACAATTTTGTGGCCGAGGGAATGTGTGCGGATGTTGCAATCCATGACCCATATCCGCCCGGACACAATCCACACGCCCACATTATGCTGACGATTCGCCCCTTACAGGAAAACGGTAAATGGCAGCATAAAACCGAAAAAGAATATCTGTGCGTGAGGGATGGCGCAGAATGGGGATTTACCTCTGCTGAATATAAGATCGCACAGGCGGAGGGCTGGGAGAAACAGTATCAATATCTGGTTGGCGAGCGAAAGGTGTATATGGCACCTTCAGAAGCTGAGAAGCAAGGTTATGAACGAGCCAACAAGTATCCCAAAAGTACAAAGTATGGCAGACAGAATCCAATTTCTCAGCGTTGGAACAGCGATGAACAGCTACTCATCTGGCGGAAAAAATGGGCAACCGTTACCAATCGGCATTTGGCACAGTATCCGGAGATAGATGCCCGGATCGATCACCGCAGTCACGCCGCACGGGGATTGGATGAACTGCCAACCATCCACGAGGGCTATCACGCACGAAAGCTGGAAGCGATGGGTATCGTTTCTGACCGCTGCGAAATTAATCGCCAGATCAAGGCGGACAACGCCCTTCTCCGGGAGCTGAAAGCGAAGGTCAAAAAGCTGGCTGCTGCAGTAAAAACTTCGATTCCGGAGCTGGCAAATGCACTGGAATCCCTGCGTGAGAATATGATTGTTCTTATGTACCGCATCAGCCATATCCGTATCAGCAAGCAGAAAATCTCTGACTATGTGGATGCTGTAAAACCGGTCGTGGAACGATATACGGAAATCAAACAGGAAATCAAAGAGAAAAACACAGAGCGAAAGCAGCTCCGTGCAGAACAGGATTCTCTACCCTTTATTCATGTGATAAAGCATCAGAAATTGTCGGAGCAGGTTGCTACGCTGACTGAGGATTTGGAGGAATTGAAATCCGAAAAGTCCATGCTTCTGAACAGTATGGAATGTGCGGATGATGCAGCCTTCTCCAAATTCAAAAAGGAAGTCAAGAATCTTGATACACAGATGGACGCACTGGAACAGGCAGAAAATAAATTCACTGCCGAACTGGACAGAACACTGGAGAGATACAGGGATTTGGAAAAAACCGTTGCCGATGTGGATGCAGGCGAATTGACCGACACCAGAATGGAGCTTCGCACTGGCAAAGAGCAATCCGCAGCCAGTCAGCTTCAAAAAATCTACGGCGTTAAATATGATTATGATATGATGCGTCAGAGCAAGCTGGAAGTGAAGAAAATGCTTGGGGAAGTTACCAGAAAGCCTTCTATTACTCAAATGCTTCAGCGCAAAGAACCAGAATCACAGATGCAAAAACCTCCCAAAAGAAAGCAAAAAGATTACGAGCGATGATAACAAAATCCACCATTACCACTCCGATTTTGGAATGGTAGTGGTGGATTGCTGCTCTACAATATATCTGAGCCAGTGAAAAATATACTGTCCTTCCTGTGTACATATCGTACTACACAGTATTTTCAACAGAAAAAATACCATCGCTGCTACTTTGGAAGTATCTGCGATGGTATTCCTTTACTAAGGATGCAATAATTATATTTGACATTGTACTTGGACAGTTATCGAATTTCAAATTCTACTGCCAGATAATGAGTATGGATTTCATCTTCTATCGTTTCATATATTTTCTTTATGATGCGATATTTACCGTCTGACAAGTCGCCATACCACGTTTTCCAATTCGTAGAAAAAGCCGTAATTTCTCCCGCTGGAATCTGGTATAGAGTATCTGTCCACAATCCATCCGTCAGCTGATCCAGCCTGTGTCATTCACCGTTTTCCCACTTCTGAATATCATACCATTCCCAGGTTTTCAGTCCTTTTCCACTTTGATTTGAAATTTCAATATCGCCTTCCCGGGATTTATACTTTTCCATCATCATAGTCACGTTAGGCAAGGTATTCATCGCTATATGCCTTTTTTCCAGTAACTGTTTTCTGTTCTCCGGTATTGCCGTTGGTTACAGCAATGCTGGCAATCTTAGAAGCATCCACCATTGAAACTCCTGCCACTACTGATGTAGTTTCTCCCGACTCAGCTCCGTTTGATCCGTTAACATCTCCATCAGCAACAGGAAATTGAATATCCTGTCGCACTTCTTCAGTAGCAAAGATGCACCATTTACCATCCATGTAGATTTCAATGGTTCCTTCGGCAGCACCGTACTGATATGCGTATCCCTCGCCAAAATTCGATTGATCATTTACGGTAGGCTTGGTGTTCCCGTGAACAGAGGATGTGATCTTGCCATTCATCACATCGTGGTGAGCATCTGTATTTTCAAATCCTGTGTACAGATAGAGTGTGTCATTCACCATAACCATCGGAATCACAGCACCACTATCTGCTGAGTGAGAAGTATGTTCCGAATTTTCATTGCCCAAGTTGGTACTATCAAATGAAGCACGAATCACGATTGCATAATCTACATTTTCCAATCTTTCAGGTTCATTGACAAGCACTTCGGGACTAAATACCCTCACTCCATTTCCCACATCAAATACCATAGCTGCCAAAATTTTTTCCGCCTCGGATTGGATTAGAATAGGTTTATTCAACTCATAACCGTTGCAGCTCCATCCGAGGATGGAATAATTCTCAGGGAATGCAAAATATGTGATGAAGGAACCACCATGTTCGTTGGTATCGACTTGAATATCAACACCTACTGAATGACCGTTTTCATGACGAACATCCAATAAGATGTTTATCTCATCGACTTCACTCGTTAATACGGCAGGCGTAGATTTTGTGCAAGTGCCATTACTCCACTGCTCGGCATAAACAGTGCCGCTCATTACACTTTGACCAAAGGTAGTATCATAGGTAAAAGTATTACCATTTCCGGGTGTAGACTGTTCAACAAGTGTTATAGAATCACCAATCGTTTTGGGATTTGTCAGGAAACAAACCGCCGTAACGATAGCAGCAATTATTGCTACGACAACAATCCAGAACGCAGGCTTTTTATAATTCAACACACGCTTCACCCTTTCTTTTACGCCAACCTCGCCAAAGGCAAGCGGGCAAACCAAAATCGTTCTTCTATTTACGCTACAAGAGAGTAATGTTTCGGAATAGGAAATAGACTCGCTCTGATTTAATTCTCGAATGACTTTCTCGTCGCAAGCCAACTCAATATCTCTGCAAAGTAAAATATACGCAATCCATACAAGCGGATTGAACCAATGGATTGCTAAAACCAGATACCCCAGCGGCTTCCACCAGTGGTCACAGCGTTTTAAATGAGCGTTCTCATGGGCGATGATATGGGGAAGCTGCACTTCATCCGTTCCGGACGGAATGTAGATTTTTGGCTTAAAGCAGCCTAGGATAAATGGTGTTTGGATATCATCGCAAATCCAAATGTTGTCCCGCACATTTAACGATGGACGAACCTTGTTGTGGATTTTTCGGTAGCTCACAAGAGCAAATACAGCAAAAGTGAAAATGCCAACTATCCATGCAACACTGAGAATCGTTGTTATGTTAGCTCCGTTGTTTGCAGGAACCGTCACACCTTCAAAGTAGCGGTCGCCAAGGTAATCATTGATTTGTGTATCTACGATATTGAAATCTGTATTCACATCAAAGGATGGTCCGGAAACGACCTCATTCGGAAAAACCTCTGCGCTTGGCACCATGCTCAAATTGCTTTCGATGGTAATCGGGCATAAGAGTCGAATTGCAACAGCACCCCAAAGCAGAACATTGATCCACTTAGGTGCCTCTCTCAAAACTACACGCAAAAGTACGACCGCAAGGATCAGCCAAGATGCGGCGATACTCATATTTACAATTTTCAAAAAGAGTGAACTCATAGATTACTCCTTTCCGGCGGCTGCATCAATCATGTGTCGAATCTCCGCAGCTTCCTGTTGAGAAATACCCTTCCTTTGTGTAAAAGCCGCAATGAAAGCAGGGAGGGAGCCTTCAAAGGTTTCATCTACAAACTGCTCGCTCTGAACAGCATAGAACTCGTTCTTGGTCAGCACAGAGGAAACAGTTCCTCCGTTGTTTTGGAAAATCCCACGCTCACAGAGTTTGCGTAACACGGTATAAGTGGTAGAACGGTTCCAATTCAGTTCCTTCTCACAGAGCTTTACCAAATCTCTGGAGTGCAAAGGCTCATTCGCCCAAATAATATCAGCGAAGTGGGATTCCACTACGCCCATTTTAATCTCAGCCATAAAGATTTCTCCTTCCAGTTGATAGTCAATAAACTAACTATAGTTTACTCTCAATAAACTGGAATGTCAATAGGAAACAGTCATGTTCATAATAGTTTCACAAGTATTTGGGTTTCTGCATTTTCTAACTTTCCGACAAGCTGGTGGGATGTCAAAACAACTTCTGTCCAACTCGGATTCAAGGGAAAAGAGAGAACTTGTACCCATGATGTGTACAAGCTCTCTCCCTTGGCGTTAGCAATATATTAGTTCATTCAAAACAATTTCCTCCGCAGCATTGCGGATGTTATTGCAGGCACCTACCCAGATCATCTGATCAAGAGCTTTTAATTCCTCGTTTACACCATGCTGCTCCTGCATTTGTCGAGTCAGCAGCTCCATCCGTTGACGAGCCGTATCATCAATGTCGTTCAAGTGTGATACCAGCTTTCCGTCGAACAAAAGCTCCGTATACAACCCCGGGCGATGCTCTTTTATGTAATTCATTCGCATACGACCATACTTACCGTAATGTGGTTCTTCTTCAACCGGAAGCTCCAGGTTCGGATAATACATTCCGTCCTCGCCTAAAGTGTAGGTGCCGCCTAATTCTTCAAAAATCGATTTCATAGAAAACCCTCCTGTCATGTTTACTTGGTGCTTACTTTATGTTATAATAGCACATGATACATCACATAGCAAGAGAAGGAGGAAAAGCAGATGCGACAAAATGAAGATGTTATCGCCCTCTATTCCCGTAAATCAAAATTTACAGGGAAAGGCGAGAGTATTGGCAATCAGGTTGAACTTGGCAAAGAGTATGTTCGTGTGCATTTTGGTGATGCCGCTGTAGATAAAATCGTAGTATATGAAGATGAGGGATTTTCCGGAGGGAATCTGAACCGTCCGGCATTCAAACGAATGATGGATGCAGCAAAAAAGCGACAGTTTAAGGCAATCATTGTCTATCGTCTTGACCGTATCAGCCGTAATGTCAGCGACTTCTCTGGATTGATTGAAGAACTTGCCCGTTTGGATATTTCTTTTATTTCCATCAAGGAGCAGTTTGACACCAGCACCCCGATGGGACGAGCCATGATGTATATTGCATCTGTTTTTTCTCAGTTGGAGCGTGAAACCATTGCCGAGCGTATCCGTGACAATATGCATGAGCTGGCAAAGACCGGACGCTGGTTAGGTGGTACAACCCCTACCGGCTTTGAATCCGAAGCTATAAAAAGCATTACAGTGGACGGAAAGACAAAGAAAGCCTGCAAGTTGAAACTTGTTCCGGAAGAAGCAGATATAGTCAAAACGATTTTTGATTTGTATGTGGAAACGGATTCTTTGACTTTGACAGAAGCGGCGTTGATTAAGCAAGGGTTCAAGACAAAGAACGGAAAATATTTTACCCGTTTCTCGGTCAAAGCGATTTTGCAGAATCCGGTCTACATGGTCGCTGACCAAGAGGCGTATGATTTCTTTATAAAGAATGATACAGACCTGTTCTCCGAGCATGATGCCTTTGACGGTGTTCACGGCATGATGGCATATAATCGTACCGATCAGGAAAAAGGCAGAGCGAGTATCTCGTTACCGCCGAGTGAATGGATTGTGTCCGTTGGCAAACATCCCGGACTAATTCCCGGCAAGGTGTGGGTGCAGGTTCAAGAGTCATTGGAACGCAACAAGTCCAAGTCTTTCAGAAAACCACGCAGTAACGAAGCGTTGCTGACCGGTCTGCTGTTCTGCAGCTGCGGTGAGCGTATGTATCCGAAGATGAGCAAGCGAAAAACTGCTGACGGCAAGGTGATTTACACCTATGTGTGCAAAATGAAAGAGCGCAGCCAGCGTACCGTGTGCAACAGCAAAAACGCAAACGGCAATACACTGGATATGGCAATCATCGAACAGGTAAAAATGCTTGCAGATGATAAGGAGACTTTTGTCAGTCAGTTGGAGCAGAGCCGAAAATTCTATACCGGCAATCGCATGGACTACGAACAGCGGATTTCCGATATGAGAAAAGAGAAGGCAGAAACAGAGAAGAAAATCAATTCACTGGTGGATTCTCTCGTGGAAATGGGTGACAGCCCTGCCAAGGCTCATGTAACAAAGCGAATTGAGCAACTGAACGAAGAATACCAGTCCCTTGAAAAACGTATTCAGGAGCTGGAAGGACTGACTACGCAGCACGCTCTCAGTGATGTTGAATTTGACTTGATGCGCCAGCTGCTGACTGTCTTTAAGGACGGCATTGATGAAATGACCATAGAACAGAAACGAGCAGCCATCCGCACCATCGTGCGTAAGGTTATCTGGGACGGAGTCAATGCCCATGTGGTTCTGTTCGGTGTGCAGGACGATGAAATCGAATACCCGGAAATCGCTTCTGCTGCTTCTGATAATACAGACGATGAGGACGATAATGATGAATTGGTGGCATTTTCCGATGTAGATTACGAAGATGATGATACGGAGGATGACCGCCTGGGAAAAACTAATCCCCTCAGTGCATCAAAAACGCATTGGGGGGAGGATAGCAAATGAGATCCTGATGATGTTCCGGTCGGGGAAGAAGTTCTCCAGGGAAGTCTCCATCTATGACCCGATCGGTGCGGATAAAGACGGGGAGACGGTGAGTCTGTTTGATGTTCTGGAATCCGGAGACCGGGAAGTGCTGGAGACGGTCATCATCGGACAGGATGTGAAGATACTCTATGAGGCATACCGGGACCGTCTGACGGAGACGGAAAAAAAGGTGATCCGGATGCGCTACGGCCTGTTCGGGGAAGATGAGCACACGCAGCGGGAGATCGCCGGACAGCTTGGAATTTCCCGATCCTATGTATCCAGGATCGAGAAAAAGGCGGTTGCCCGCATGCGGGAGGCGTTCGGATACGGAGAGTGAAACGGACGGTATGAGTCCGGATCGTGGAAAAACAAAAGACAGGATCGGGAGAACAGCATGATGGTCTGGAAAAGGATCATTGTGCTGTTTTTGTTTGGAAAGAAATTTCCGGACTGCGGGACCCGATCCTGTGCCGTTTTTTATATGTGTTCGCTCTGAATTTATAAAAATGCAAAAAGAATAAAAAACCTCTTGCATAAATATACATATAGGATTATAATTATGCATAATTATTCAAAAAATATTCAGCTTTATGCATCTGCCCCCACAAAAACATGCAGAGAAGAAAAGCTCCGGTCCCTTTTTTAACATGAACCGGAAGGAAAGCTGACTGGGATCCAGCAAATTATGACCGAGAGGAGAAACGATTATGAAGCCAAAGGTATACATTGACGGAAAAGAAGGAACCACCGGACTCCAGATTTATGAGAGACTTGCATTGAGAAACGATATTGAACTCCTGCTGATCGATGAGGCAAAGAGAAAAGATGCGGATGAGAGAAAGAAACTCATCAACGCTGCGGATATCACGTTCCTCTGTCTGCCGGATGCGGCGGCAAAAGAGGCGGTGAGCTTTGTGGAAAAAGATTCCGCAAGGATCATCGATGCATCGACGGCACACCGGACAGCTCCCGGCTGGGCATACGGAATTCCGGAACTTTCCGACGCACATAAGGATGCGATCGTTCACGCGAAATATACGGCAAATCCGGGCTGCCATGCATCGGGATTTGTGATCCCGGTCTATCCGCTCGTTGCGGCGGGGATCATCCCGAAGGAGACACCGCTCACTGTATTCTCCCTGACCGGCTACTCCGGAGGCGGAAAAAAGATGATCGCGGAATATGAATCTCCGGAAAAACCGGCGCTCTACAATACCCCGAGGATCTACGGCTTAAGCCTGAAACATAAACACCTGCCGGAGATGCAGAAGATCTGCGGACTTGATGTTCCGCCGGTGTTCTGCCCGATCGTGGATGACTACTATAAAGGAATGGCAGTCACCGTGATGCTGCAGAACTCGATGTTAAAGGGAAATCCGACTGCAAAGGATATCCATGAGGCACTTGCAGCTCATTATGATGGAAAGAACGTTGTAAAAGTCCATCCGTTCGGCTGGGACGATCCGATGATCGCGGCGGGAACTATGGCCGGAAAGGACAGCATGGAAATCGTGGTCAATGGACATGAGGATCAGACGATTATCACGGCGCTGTTCGACAATCTCGGAAAAGGCGCATCCGGCGCAGCTGTCGAGAACATGAACCTGATGCTCGGATTTGAGGAGACGGCAGGATTAAATCTGTAAAAAGGAATGGCTGTCTGTAGAAAGAAAAGATGCAGGCGAGTCCGAAACAGTCAGAAACGTGATATAGATGATAAGAGGGGAGAAAATGTTATGGAAAATCTGAAACCGGAAACAAGAGCTGGCGTTCTCGTTGAGGCGCTCCCATACCTTCAGGATTACTATGGAAAGATCGTGGTCGTCAAATACGGCGGAAATGCCATGATCAATGAAGAATTAAAACAGGCGGTCATCCGCGACATCGTTCTTTTAAATCTGGTCGGCATCAAGGTCGTTCTGGTTCACGGCGGCGGTCCGGAGATCGGGGAACTCTTAAAGAAGACAGGAAAAGAGTCCAAATTCATCAAGGGACTCCGCTACACCGACCAGGAGACCATGGAGGCAGTCCAGATGGTCCTCTGCGGAAAGCTCAATAAGAACCTTGTGACGCTCTTAAAAAATGCCGGAGGAAAAGGCGTCGGCTTAAGCGGAATGGACGGCGGATTATTTGAGGCAGTCAAATTAAATGATCCGGACGGCACCGAGTACGGCTATGTGGGCGATATCGTAAGGACAAACCCGCAGATTGTTCTCGATATGCTGGAAAAAGGCTACATTCCGGTTGTCACCTGCGTTGCAGCGGGAATCGATGACACCTGCAACTACAATATCAACGCGGATACGGCGGCGGAGAAACTGGCGATCGCGCTGAAGGCGAAAAAGCTGATCATGCTGACTGACGTGCGTGGACTGTTAAGAGATCCGTCCGATGACACGACACTTATCAAGCGCCTGAAAGTTTCGGATGTTCCGTCCCTGGTCAAGGAGGGCGTCATCAAGGGCGGCATGATCCCGAAGGTCAACTGCTGCGTGGAGTGCGTCCGTCAGGGCGTAGAGCGTGCGAACATCCAGGATGGCCGTGTGCCGCACTCGATCTTAATCGAGCTGCTCACAAACGAAGGCGTTGGAACCATGTTTTCATAGGAGGAACAGGGAATGACTGCAGAAGAGATCAAGAAAAAAGATTCAGAATATATCATGCATACCTACGGACGGTTTGACATCGTCCTTGACCACGGAAAAGGCGCGACGCTCTGGGACGCAGACGGAAAAGAGTATGTGGACCTCACGTCCGGGATCGGCGTCAACAGCCTGGGACATGGAAATGAGAAGATCGTCGGTGCGATCACAAAACAGGCGGAAAAGCTCATGCATGCGTCAAATCTCTACTACACGGAGCCGATGGTGAGTGCTGCTGAGAAGCTTGTGACGGCAACCGGCATGGGAAAGATCTTCTTCGCGAACTCCGGAGCAGAGGCGAACGAGGGCGCGATCAAGGTTGCGAGAAAGTATTCCTTCGATAAATACGGGGCAGGGAGAAACAAGATCGTGACACTGATCCAGTCCTTCCACGGAAGAACCGTGACGACCTTAAAGGCAACCGGTCAGGAGAAGTTCCACCAGTATTTCTTCCCGTTCACGGAAGGTTTTGACTATGCGAAGGCAAATGACCTGGCGGATGTAACCGCAAAAGCGGACAAGACCTGCTGCGCGGTCATGATGGAGATGATCCAGGGTGAGGGCGGTGTTCTCCCGCTCGACAAAGAGTTCGTCCAGGGGGTTGCAAAGTTCTGTAAAGAACATGACATCCTTCTCCTTGTGGATGAGGTCCAGACCGGCATCGGAAGATGCGGAAGTCTTTTTGCGTACGAGCAGTACGGGATTTCCCCGGACATCGTGACGATGGCGAAAGGACTCGGCGGCGGACTTCCGATCGGCGGCGTGCTCACATCTGCGGCGTGTGCCGACGTGATGGGACCTGGAACCCATGGATCCACATTCGGAGGAAACCCGGTGAGTGCAGCGTCCGCAAATGTCGTTCTCGACACGGTGAATGATCCGGAATTCTTAAAAGAAGTTCAGGAAAAAGGCGCTTACATCAAGGAAAAAGTTCTGGGATTCCACTCCCCGGCAGTCAAAAATGTCCGCGGCATGGGACTCATGCTCGGCATCATCGTAGATCCGGAAAAGCGTGCCGGATACGTTTCAAAGCTCATGGAAAAGGGCGTTCTCGTGCTGACAGCCGGAACGGACGCGATCCGTCTGCTTCCGCCGTTAGTCATTACATATGAAGAGATCGATAAGGCACTTGAGGCCATGAAGGAGGTATTTTAAATTATGAATCATTTATTAAAATTACTGGATCTGAGTACGGAGGAGATCACCGGGATCCTGGATCTCGCGGACCAGTTAAAATATGAGAGAAAGCACAACATTCCGCACAGACACTTAGAGGGACAGACTCTGGGAATGATCTTCCAGAAGTCTTCCACAAGAACGAGAGTTTCCTTCGAGACAGGAATGTATCAGCTGGGCGGACATGCCCTGTTCCTCTCATCAAAAGATTTGCAGATCGGCCGCGGGGAGCCGGTTCAGGATACAGCGCGTGTATTATCCCGCTACCTTGATGGCATCATGATCCGTACCTTCGAACAGAAGGAAGTAGAGGATCTCGCAAAATTCGGCTCCATCCCGGTCATCAACGGTCTGACTGATTTCTGCCATCCCTGCCAGGTACTTGCGGACCTTATGACGATCCGTGAGAAATTCGGAAGCTTCACAGGTCTTAAGATGTGCTACATCGGCGATGGCAACAACATGGCAAACTCCCTGATCGTCGGCGGCTTAAAGGTCGGCATGAATGTTGCAGTTGCGACACCGGACGGTTATAAGCCGGACGGAGAAGTCCTTGAGTTCACAAAGGGCTACGCAGATAAATTTGCCCTGGAGACAGACCCGTTCATGGCAGCATCCGGCGCGGATATCGTGATCACGGACACATGGACTTCCATGGGTGAGGAAGCGGAGAAAGAGGAGAGAAAGAAAGTATTTAAGGATTACCAGGTCAACAAACAGCTCCTCGCAGCCGCAAATGCAGGTGCGATGGTCCAGCACTGCCTCCCGGCTTACCGCGGACAGGAGATCACAGAGGAAGTCTTCGAGGAACATGCCGACGAGATCTTCAACGAGGCGGAGAACCGTCTTCATGCACAGAAGGCTGTTATGGTCAAGCTGATGAAGAAAGACTGAGCAGAAAAATAAAAATCAGAAAGTTCCCTGTGGGTGCGGGAGTACCTGCGGGGGATTTTTTGTTCAACAGGAAAGTTCGATGGAACTTCCCTGTTGAACAAAAAGGCACTACGTGCCAATGATGCGCACTCGCGCGAAGATGAAGATTGTCGCAAGCGACCGCGCTCGGCGCGAGAATGTGCCGAGGCACATTCTTTTTTAGGTTTATATAAACTTTATGAAATTTTAACAGATGTTTCCTGGGGAAAATACGGTATGCGTGTTATACTTATAGACAAGCTGAACACGTATGAAAACTGGCGAGGCATTGATCCTGACTGGAGACCGGATCCCGTCTGCGGATCCTGCCGACGGCAAAAAGATTTGGTGTGAGGAGGGAGAAAAATGGAAATTCATGAATTTTATATTCCGTCCAGCAGTGGGATCGCGAATCTTCACTGTATGGAGTGGATCCCGAGCGGTGAGGTGAAAGCGATCGTTCAGATTGCCCACGGAATGATGGAACATGTCGGAAGATACCGGGAGTTTGCGGAATTTTTAGCGGGACACGGGATCTATGTTCTTGGAAATGATCATCTTGGACACGGAAAGACCGCAGCGGCAGCGGAGGACCGCGGATACTTCGGGGAGCATGGCGGAGCCGTCTCGGTGATCCGTGATATGCGCCGCGTGACGGTCCACGCACAGAGAAAATATCCGGGTGTGCCGATCTTCCTTCTGGGACACAGTATGGGATCTTTTTTCGCGAGACGATATCTGACTGTCTATAAAGACGGGATCGACGGAGTGATCTTACTCGGGACCGGAGCTCCGAAGGACGCGGAGGTCCGGCTTGGCAATCTGCTGGCGGACACGATCTGCAGACAGAGAGGAACACGCTGCCGGAGCAAACTGCTCTATGAGATGTCCCTCGGAAATTACAACAGGAAATTTAAACCTGTGAAGACACCGTATGACTGGCTCTCCAGGGATGAAAAGAAAGACCGGGATTTCGGAGACGATCCGCTGACAGATTTTATCTTCACAGCCGGGGCGTACCGTGACTTCTTTGAGGTGATCTTAAAAACGGCAAAGCTTGAAAAAGCCGGAAAAATGCGGACAGATCTCCCGATCCTGATCCTGTCCGGAAGCAAAGACCCGGTGGGAGAGGAGACAAAAGGCGTGCGCCGCGTCTATGAGCGATACGACAAGGCAGGAGCGGAGGATCTCTCCATCGGCTTCTATGAAGATGCGAGACATGAACTTTTAAACGAACTCAACCGCGACCAGGTATCCGCGGATATCCTGGAGTGGATCGGGGAGCATGAGGGCTGATTCCTGTCAATGACGGCGAAAACATGGATGAAAGCTCAAATGGTAAGGCCACGCGGCGGGTGTTTGCCCGCGCGGTGGGAGGACGATGCATATGGGGCTGGCGGAAATAGGGAGGAATCCTCCGCCGGACGCCCCATATTCGAGAGGAAATCCGCTCTTTTCTGCAGGCGTGAGAGGGGAACGGATACAGGGTTCACAGTCTAAATTCTTAAAATTCTTAAACCATATCTATTTTATCAAAAACGGTGAAAATATTCTCGATTTCAGGTATGATTTCAACTAACAACATCAAGGATTCTCCTATCTCTATAGGTGGTGAGATGACAACCAAAGACTGGAAAGGAGTATTTTTTGTTCAGCAAGATCAACAGCATATATCTCCTCGGAATGGAGGGGAAAAACGTGACCGTGGAGGCGGACGTCAGCGACGGACTTCCGGGGCTGATCCTTGTGGGATATCTGGCCTCGGAGGTCCGGGAGGGCGGAGACCGGGTGCGGACGGCGATCAAGAATCTTGGACTATCCCTGCCGCCAAAGAAGATCACGGTCAATCTGTCTCCGGCAGATTTCAGAAAGGAAGGGACCGGCTTTGACCTGGCAATCGCCGCGGCGATCCTGTCATCATACGGAGGATTCCAGGCAAAGGACCTGGAGGATGCGGTATTCTTCGGGGAACTGGGGCTGGACGGGACTGTGCGGGGGATCCCGGGCGTTATGGCGCTCACGGCACAGGCACGGGAGAGCGGATTCCGACGGGTATTTCTTCCGGCTGAGAACGTGAAGGAGGCATCCTTTATCGGCGGGATTTCGCTCTACGGTGTCCGGGATCTGAAACATCTGGTGGATATGTTGTCCGGAAAACAGCCGATGTGCCCGGAACCGCCGGTAAACATGAAGGATCTGCAGGATACGATGAACCGCTATGATGTGGATTTCGCGGAATTATCGGGACAGCCGCTCCTTAGGCGGGCGGCGGAGGTGGCAGCCGCCGGAAAGCACAACCTTCTGGTCGTGGGGCCTGCGGGGGCCGGAAAGACCATGCTTGCGAGGAGAATGCCGACGATCATGCCGGGGATGGACGTGGAGGAGAGCATCGAGATCTCGAAGATCTACAGTGTGAGCGGACTTCTGACGGAGAAAGAGCCGCTTGTAAAGATCAGGCCGTTCCGTGCACCCCACCACACAGTATCGGTCCAGGCACTGACGGGAGGCGGGAGGAGACCGAAGCCGGGGGAGATCTCGCTTGCCACCGGCGGGATCCTGTTCCTCGATGAATTGCCGGAGTTTTCCAGAGCGGCACTCGAGACACTCCGACAGCCGCTCGAAGACAGGGAGGTGACAGTCTCGAGAGTGGAGGCCACGGTGACATATCCGGCCAACTTTCAGCTTGTGGCTGCGATGAACCCATGTCCCTGCGGTCATTTTCCGGACCTTGCGAGGTGCCGGTGCACGGAGGGACAGATCACGCGGTATCTACAGAAGATATCGGGACCACTGCTGGACAGGATCGATCTCTGTGTGGAGGCATCCCCGGTTACTTACGGGGACGTCAGAGGCGGCGGAGAAAATGAAGCCTCCGGCGCAATCCGGGCGCGGGTGGAGCAGGCGAGAGAGATCCAGAAAGAGCGGTTTATGGAGGAAAACATCCGCTGCAACGGGGAGATGGCGGGGCGGCATATCCGGAAATACTGCGTGCTGGGGAAGGAGGAGGAGACCTTTATGGAGGAGATCTTTGAAAAGCTTGCGCTTTCCGCCAGAATGCATGACAGGATCTTAAAAGTCGCAAGAACGACGGCGGATCTTGCGGGTGAGAGTAAAATCCGGCTTTCAGATCTGTGCGAGGCGGTGTCCTATGTAAAAAGCCGGGAGAAGTTCTGGGGGAATTAATGCCTGAAAACGAAGCTTGCCCGGAACTTTTTGGGTGCGGAACAGTTCTATGAATGGAAGGAAAGGGGTACATAAGATCATGGCTTACAACACACTTACCGAGCGGGAAGCGTTTTACTGCCTCTGCCATGTCCCGGGGTTCGGCAGTGCGACGATCGGGAAGTTAAGGGAAAGGTTCGGAACATATCAGGCGGTCTGGACGGCAAAGGAACAGGAAATACAAAAAGCGGGAGTTCTCACAGAGAAGCGCGTGATGGTCTTTTTGCAGGCAAGAGAGCAGGAATCTGCATGGCTGAAGGAATTTTATGGGCTGGAACGGACGGGGATCCGCTTTATCGCGGAAGGAGACACAGACTATCCGGAACGTTTCCTTCCATATAAAGACCGCCCGGCGGCGCTTTTCGTAAAGGGAAATCTTCCGGAAAACGAGGTCCCGGCGGTTGCCATTGTCGGCGCCAGAGCCTGCACGGAATATGGGAAGGAGGCGGCCGGATTTTATGCCGGGGAACTTGCCAATGCGGGAGTCAACATTATCAGCGGCATGGCGGCGGGAGTGGATGGCTGTGCCCACAGGGGCGCGATCGAGCGCGGAAAACCCACCTACGCGGTTCTGGGATGCGGGGTAAATATCTGTTATCCGCGGGAAAATTACAAAATTTTTCATGCCATGGAGGAAAACGGAGGCATCCTCTCAGAGTTCGTCCCGGGGACCCGCCCTGTGGCAATGAACTTTCCGCTGAGAAACCGGATCATCAGCGCTCTCGCTGATGCGATCATAATAATAGAAGCGAGGGAGAAGAGCGGATCGCTGATCACAGCGGATTTTGCGTTGGAGCAGGGAAAGGAGGTTTTCGCCCTTCCGGGACGTGCAAATGACCCGTTGAGCGGGGGCTGCAACCGCCTGATCCAGGGCGGTGCGAGCCTGCTTTTAAGCCCGTCGGATGTGCTGGAATTCCTCGGGATGAAATACGAAAGAAAATTAACGATTCATAAATTTTCACAAAATAGGCTTGCCAAGAACGAAAATTTGGTGTATGCTTCGGTTGATTCGCGCCCCAGACATCTGGAAGAGGTCGCCGCATTGAGCGGACTCTCTGTGACAGAATGTATGGAAGCCCTTTTAAAGCTGGAGCTTGCGGGACTTGTTTTTGGAACCGGGAATCAATATTATAAAGCGGAATGATTGCAGAAGGATGTGAAAAATATGGCGAACAGTCTTGTGATTGTGGAGTCTCCTGCAAAGGTTAAAACAATTAAAAAATTCCTGGGAAGCACATATGAGGTGGACGCGTCCAACGGACACGTAAGAGATCTTCCGAAGAGCCAGCTCGGAATTGATGTGGAAAATGATTATGAACCGAAATATATCACGATCCGGGGCAAGGGCGATATCCTTGCGAAACTCCGGAAAGAAGTGAAAAAAGCAGATAAGATCTATCTCGCAACTGACCCTGACCGTGAGGGAGAGGCGATTTCCTGGCATTTGATGAAAGCGCTGAAGCTCGATGAGGTAAAAGATAAAAAAGTATACCGGATCAGCTTCAATGAGATCACGAAAAACGCGGTAAAGGCGTCCTTAAAGGCGCCGAGAGATATCGATATGAATCTTGTGGATGCCCAGCAGACGCGGCGTATTCTGGACCGTATCGTGGGCTATAAGATCAGCCCGATCCTCTGGGAAAAGGTAAAACGCGGACTGAGTGCCGGCCGTGTCCAGTCGGTGGCACTCCGAATGATCTGTGACCGTGAAGAGGAGATCTCCGCGTTTATTCCGGAGGAGTACTGGAGTCTCGATGCGATGTTGAAAGCACCGGGGACAAAGAAGCCGGCAGCGGCCCATTTCCATAAAGATAAGGATGGAAAGACAGAGATCAGGAGCCGTGCCGAGCTGGATGCCCTGTTAGAGTCCTTAAAGGGACAGAAATTTATCGTAAATGATATCAGGAACGGTGAGCGCACGAAGAAGCCGCCGCTTCCGTTTACAACGAGTACCATGCAGCAAGAGGCGTCCAAGGCGTTAAACTTCTCCACCCAGAAGACGATGCGTCTCGCACAGCAGCTCTATGAGGGCGTTGATGTGAAAGGACACGGCACGGTCGGTCTGATCACTTACCTGCGTACCGATTCCACCCGTGTCGCGGAGGAAGCGGAGAAGATGGCAGGCGAATTCATCGCTGAGAACTACGGGGAAGCATATCTGTCAACGGGAGAGAATTCAAAGAAGAATAACGGAAAGATCCAGGATGCGCACGAGGCGATCCGTCCGACGAATCTTTCTCTGACACCTGTCAAGGTGAAGGAATCTCTTTCGAGAGATCAGTTTCGTCTTTACCAGCTGATCTGGAAGCGGTTTACCGCGAGCCGGATGTCTGCAGCTGTCTATGAGACGACTTCTGTTAAGATCATGGCGGGCGGAAATGAATTTACGATGACAGCGTCCAGACTGAAATTTGACGGCTTCATGTCTGTCTATATCGAGGCGGATGAGAAGGAAGAGAAGAATCAGATCCTCTCGAAGCTGGAAAAGGGCGAGGAGCTGGAGCTTGCCGATCTTGTAAATGCCCAGCACTTTACTCAGCCGCCGGCCCACTATACGGAGGCATCGCTTGTAAAGGCGATGGAGGAACAGGGCATCGGACGTCCGAGTACCTATGCTCCGACGATCACAACGATCCTTGCACGCCGGTATGTGGTGAAGGAAAATAAAAATATTTATGTGACTGAGCTCGGCGAGGTTGTCAACCGGATCATGAAGCAGTGCTTCCCGAGCATCGTGGATATCGCTTTCACGGCGAATCTGGAGTTCCTGTTAGACAGCGTCGGAGAGGGACTGACCCCGTGGAAGACGATCGTCAGAAACTTCTACCCGGATCTCATGGCAGCGGTGGATGAGGCCCAGAGAACGCTTGAGACGGTCCACATCGCAGATGAGGAATCGGATGAGATCTGTGAGGTCTGCGGAAGACGGATGGTCATCAAGTACGGTCCTCACGGTAAGTTCCTCGCATGTCCGGGATTCCCGGAGTGCCGGAATACGAAGCCGTATCTGGAGAAGACCGGCATCCCGTGTCCGAAGTGCGGAAAAGAAGTCATCATCAAGAAGACGAAAAAAGGCAGAAAGTATTACGGCTGTGAGGCCAACCCGGACTGTGATTTCATGTCCTGGCAGAAACCGTCCACTGAGAAATGTCCGGAATGCGGAAGCTACATGGTGGAAAAAGGAAACAAACTCGTCTGCGCAAATGAGCAGTGCGGTTTTGTGATGCCGATGAAGGAAAAGGAAGAGGAAAAGACTGCAGCTGAATAATCTGCTGCCGGTTACAGGATGAACGGCAGTGATAAAAAGGCTCCGGCGGGATGTGCGAGACACGTTTGCCGGATGTTTCTTGTAAGAGCTGTGAATCAAACCTGCATACGGCGGATGTTTGGAAGAAGATGCAGGCATCGGGTCAGCTGGTGTGGGAAAGTGAAATGTCTCTTCTGACAGTGAAATTTGCCGATAAATGCACTGAACTGCATAATTATCGCTACAAATGATACAATTCAGACAGTTTGAACTTCAAAAAATTGATAAGGACTTGACAATTTATTTCGATTTATCCTAATTATCCGAAAAAGTCTTGAAATTCTGGAAATATCGTGTTACAATTTAATCGATCAAATATTATTCGTACGATATCAGAAAGTAAAGGAGGTTTTCGGAAATGAGTGTTGAATTATTGGATAAGACCAGAAAAATAAACAAACTGCTCCACAACAACAATTCGCACAAGGTCGTATTTAACGACATCTGTAAAGTTTTAAGCGAAATTTTGCTGTCGAACATTCTCGTGATCAGCAAGAAAGGAAAAGTCCTGGGTGTAAGCATCTGTCCTGGTGTCGATGAGATCCATGAGTTGATTGAGGACAAAGTTGGCGGCTATGTCGATAAAATGTTTAACGAACGCCTCTTAAGTGTCCTTTCCACAAAGGAAAATGTAAATCTTGCGACTCTCGGTTTCGCTGAGGAGAACGTGAAGAAATACCAGGCGATCATCGCTCCGATCGATATTGCGGGAGAGCGTCTTGGAACTTTATTTATGTACAAATCCGACGAGCAGTACGATATCGATGATATTATTCTCTGCGAATACGGTACTACGGTTGTCGGCCTTGAGATGATGCGTTCTGTAAATGAGGAGAACGCGGAGGAGACAAGAAAGGTACAGATCGTGAAATCTGCGATCAGCACGTTATCGTTCTCCGAGCTGGAGGCAATTACCCATATCTTCGAGGAGCTTGACGGAAACGAGGGAATTCTTGTTGCCAGCAAGATCGCAGACCGGGTTGGTATTACAAGATCCGTTATCGTGAATGCGCTCCGGAAGTTTGAGAGTGCGGGTGTTATCGAGTCGAGGTCTTCGGGTATGAAGGGAACATACATTAAAGTTTTGAATGATGTTGTGTTTGATGAGCTGAAGGCGTTGAAGGCGGTTAATGCGAAATAACTGATAGAAGTGGTTTTGGTTGTAATTGAAGAAGATGTAAAAAGAGGTGCGGCGGGATTTAGGGCTGCGCCTCTTTTTTTGGTGGAATAGGGGGAGAATGTCTTTTTGGTTGTCTTGGCGAAAGGTACGCGGTGAGTTTCCGGGCTGGTGTGCCGGGGATGCGGGGATGGTTCCTCTAAGCGCCCGGGAGACTGCTAAGGGCGAAGAACAGGCAACACAACTCGCTGCGCTCAGACAAGTGCTGCCTGTTCTTCAACGCAGTCACCCGCGCACTAAGAGGAAGCCAGATCCCCGGATCATGCACACCAGCCCGGAAGCTCACCGCTGGGTATCGCGAGAGATATAGAAGGAATGTTGTTTCGGCGAAGTGATCTGAGGAGGAAAGAAGATCTCTGGATTCATACATATCTGTCGGGAAGCTCACCGCTGGGAGATGCGGGACGCAAAAAAGTTGGAAAAATAATAAAAAAGTACTTGCAGGGGAAATTGACTTATGATATAGTGAAAAAGCTGATATTATGCACGTCTGCGGATTCTGCAAGTGGTGCCTGAGGTTTTCAGGTGGTTGTGGAAGTGAGATGCAGGCGGAAGTAAATAACCAAATGGAGGAAAATAACATGAGCGTAATTTCAATGAAACAGCTTCTGGAAGCCGGCGTACATTTCGGTCACCAGACAAGAAGATGGAACCCGAAAATGGCACCGTACATCTACACAGAGAGAAACGGTATCTACATCATCGACCTTCAGAAATCTGTAGGTAAAGTTGATGAGGCTTACAAGGCAGTTGCTGATATCGCAGCTGAGGGCGGCACAATCCTTTTCGTTGGTACAAAGAAACAGGCTCAGGATGCAATCAAGGCTGAGGCTGAGCGTTGCGGAATGTACTATGTAAACGAGAGATGGCTTGGCGGTATGCTTACAAACTTTAAGACCATCCAGTCCAGAATCGCTAGATTAAAAGCAATCGAGAAGATGTCTGAGGACGGAACTTTCGACGTTCTTCCGAAGAAGGAAGTTATCGAGTTAAAGAAAGAGTGGGAGAAGCTTGAGAAGAACCTTGGCGGTATCAAGGAAATGAAGAAGATCCCGGACGCTATCTTTATCGTAGATCCGAAGAAGGAAAGAATCTGTGTTCAGGAAGCTCACACACTTGGAATCACTCTGATCGGTATCGCTGATACAAACTGCGATCCGGAAGAACTTGACTATGTAATTCCGGGTAACGACGACGCTATCAGAGCCGTTAAGCTTATCGTTTCCAAGATGGCAGACGCTGTCATCGAGGCTAAGCAGGGCGAGGCTGAGGCAGCAGAAGCAGCTGAGGAGAACGCAGAGGCTTAAGTTGTTATAAGGAATCCGGAAGGTGCTGTCAGTGGCAGCACCTTCTTCTGAAAAGACACGTTTTATTTTGATTCTTTAATATGATTCGGAGGAAATGAAACATGGCAGCAGTTACAGCTAAAATGGTAAAAGATTTAAGAGAAATGACAGGCGCTGGAATGATGGACTGCAAGAAGGCTCTTGCAGCTACAGACGGCGACATGGACAAGGCTGTTGAGTTCTTAAGAGAAAAAGGACTTGCAGGCGCAGAGAAGAAGGCTGGACGTATCGCAGCTGAGGGTATCGTTGACACAGCTATGACAGCAGACGAGAAGAAAGCTGTTATCGTTGAGGTTAATGCTGAGACAGACTTCGTTGCAAAGAACGCAAAGTTCCAGGCATACGTTGCTCAGGTTGCAGCTCAGGCTCTTACAACAACAGCAGCAGATATGGACGCATTCATGGATGAGAAGTGGGCAGCAGACGAGAGCCTTACTGTTAAGGAAGCTCTTTCCTCCCAGATCTCCATCATCGGCGAGAACATGAGCATCCGTCGTTTCAAACAGGTTACAGAGGAGAACGGTTTCGTTGCTTCCTATATCCATGCCGGCGGAAGAATCGGTGTTCTTCTTGACGTTCAGACAGACGTTGTAAACGACGCTGTTAAAGAGATGGCTAAGAACGTCTGCATGCAGGTTGCAGCTCTTAATCCGAAATACACAAGCCGTAACGAAGTAAGCGCAGACTTCATCGAGCATGAGAAATCCATCCTTATGGCTCAGATCCAGAACGATCCGAAGGAAGCTTCCAAGCCGGAGAAGGTTATCCAGGGTATGATCCAGGGACGTATCAACAAAGAGATGAAAGAAATCTGCCTCTTAGACCAGGTTTACGTAAAAGCAGAGGACGGCAAGCAGTCCGTAGCTCAGTACGTAGCTCAGGTTGCAAAAGAGAATGGCGCTAACATCGAGCTCAAGAGCTTCGTTCGTTTCGAGACTGGTGAAGGTCTTGAGAAGAAGGAAGAGAACTTCGCTGAGGAAGTTGCTAAACAGATGGGCAAATAATAAAAGTTTGTATTCCGATACAGACGTTTATAAGCCGCATGGTCCTGAAATACAGGACTGTGCGGCTTATTTTTTTTCCGGACAAACTGATCCTCCCGTTTGTCGGAGGGACCGTGAAGCGTCCACTCCTCCCAGCTCATACTGGTATAGACACTGAATTCCCATTTTTCATTTTCTGTGTTCTCGTTTACATAAAAACTCCGATAGATACCTGGAGCAAAGCAGGCCATACCGAGTTCCTGGCGCCATTGGCCATCTGCGCCGGTATACCAGCCATCTGTGGTGATCCCGTTGATCAGTTTATTTCCTCTGGCATCATAGAAAAACCATGTTCCATTTCCGGAAGATTCCCAACAGGTCATGCGCGGTGCCCGGTAATAATCGCCGGAGGCATCCGGATCATAGCTGCCGGAGGCATCCACATGGAGGAGCCCTTTTTCCGGATTCAGTGTGTAACTAACGGATCCGACGTATCTGTTCTCAGGGGATCCGAGAATCGAATTTAATCTGAAGGAATCGATGGAGACGATCGATAGGTATAAGGATAAATTCGAGAATCTGCAGGAAATCGCTCCTCGTACGGTGGGAGGAATCGAACTGTCAGGGCGTACCTACAAATATGTAGGCATGGAGTGAACCGAGTACTACGGAGAGCTGCCTGGCGGCGGATGGCTGTCACTCCTGATCTCCGAGGTCAGCATTGAACCCGGAAGCGAAGGAGACGCGGTCCTGAACAGTGTGATGATCGAATAGGAAGTTCATTCTAAAAAACGACGGATGCTGAAGAGGTGAGTTTCCAGGTTCTTTCGTTCCCTGCTGTGGGAAACGAACGGTAAATATGAAACAGAGCTATCCGGCGGTCCGGAGAATAAAAGCGGACACAAAAAAGTGCAAAAGTTTTCACGAAATGAACATATTTTCCTGATAAGATAAAAACCAGGTTGAGCAGCGAAATGCGTAAGTCCGAACTTTACGGGGGCATTTTCTGCTCAACTTTTTTGATGTGTCGAGGCATATTCTTTTTATTTGGAATATTTTCGCTCGTATGGTATACTGGACACAGCAGTCTGCACTCTTACTGGGAGTGAGAGAAAGGGATGAATCGACATTATGAATAAACAGCAGCTCGCCCAGAAAATCTGGGCTTCCGCGAACCAGATGCGGTCGAAGATCGAGGCCGGAGAATATAAGGATTTTATCCTCGGTTTTATTTTTTATAAATATCTTTCCGACAAAGAAATCCAGTTCTTAAAGGAAAACGATTGTGATGACGAATATTTAAAAACATTGTCGGAGGATGATCCGGAGACGGTGGAATGGGTACAGGAGAATATTGGATATTTTATCTCGTATGAAAACCTTTTTTCCACATGGCTGAAAATGGGAAAAATTTTGATGTCTCCAATGTGAGAGACGCCCTCTCTGCGTTCAGCCGTCTGATCTCTGCAACGCATAAAAATGTGTTTGACAAGATTTTTGATACACTGCAGACGGGACTCTCAAAGCTCGGAGACAGCTCCGGAACGCAGACAAAAGCGATCAGCGGACTTCTTGGTCTGATCAAGGATATCCCGATGGACGGAAAACAGGGATGTGATCAAAACGGGAAGAGCAGAACTGGAGATCAGGACGAAAGAGAAAATTGAAGCTCTGACAGAGGAAGAAGTTCTGGAACTTCTTGAATTAAAGTGGATCGATCCGCTCACGGAAAAATTTTCCTGTCTGCCGGATTCGATCGTAGATGAACTGCTTAGAAAAATCCAGAAACTGCAGAGTAAGTACGAGACTACCTTCTTCGACCTGGAAAACGAGATCCGGGAGACCGAGAAGGAACTTGCAAAGATGATGGATGATCTGGATGGAAGCGAGTACGAACTCAAGGGACTCCGCGAGTTTAAATCGTTGCTGTTGGGAGAATAATCATGGAAAATAAGAAAAAACCGGCAATTCGATTTAAGGGATTTTGTGATGATTAGGAACAGCGTAAGTTAGGGGAAATCTATGTGGAGCGCAACGAAAAGGGAAGGATAACCTTGAAATATTGTCGGTTTCAATACATCATGGAGTTTCAAATGGAGAATTAGATGCTGATTTATTAGGAAAAAATGTGAGGAGAAGTGAAGATAAATCTCTTTATAAACACGTATATTATGGCGATCTTGTTTTTAACATGATGCGAGCCTGGCAAGGGGCTATCGGAGTAGTGAAAAGTGAGGGAATGGTAAGCCCTGCTTATGTTTCAGCGATTCCAGACAAAAAATTATATCCAGAATTTATGGATTATTGCCTGCGTAGAAAACCAGTAATTACACAGATCAACAACTTATCGTATGGGGTGACTGATTTTCGAAAAAGATTATATTGGGATTCATTTGTGAAAGTTAGTGTAATGTTTCCGTCAGTTGCGGAACAGGAAAAATTAACTAAGGTTTTTCGTAGTCTTGACCACCTTATCACCCTTCATCAGCGTAAGCTCGAAAAACTGCAAAAAATCAAGAAATCGATGTTGGAAAAGATGTTTGTTTAGGGAGGAGCTGTGAAAAATGAAGAAAATTACATTGTACCATGGCACTCCGGACCGGATCGTGACCCCGAAGTTTGGTGGTGGAGATGATAAACATGATTACGGACGGGGATTTTATCTGACAGAGAACATCGAACTGGCAAAAGAATGGGCAGTGTGCAGACCAAATGAGAAAAACGGCTGGGTCCACAAGTACGAACTGGAGTGCGATGGACTGAAAATTCTGGATTTTCAGGAAAAAAATGTTTTCGCATGGCTGGCTGAGCTGATGAAACACAGGGATGCGGCGGATTCCAAACGTTACCGGATGCTGGCATCAAAGTTCATTGATAAATATGGAATCGACACGGAAACGTACGACGTGATCAAAGGCTGGCGAGCGAATGCGTCCTACTTTTACATCGCGAAAGAGTTTGTGCGTGACAATATCGATGTTGATATTCTGGAAGAACTGTTATCCCTCGGCGGCCTCGGAATCCAATACTGTATCAAGACAGAACGGGCATATGGCGGACTGCATGAATTAAAAGATGAGCTGGAAACCGTCGAGTACACAGAGTTTAATGACCGATATAACGCAAGAGATATCATGGCACGAAAAAAGATGCGGGATCTGGTAAATTCGGATGCAAATACGGTAACAAACGTATTTAGTACGCTGCTTGAGAGGTGATGGATATGAGGGCATATTCCGATGCATATCTGGAAGATGTAGTGGAAAATCAGGGAAAACTGTTTGATTTTGTTGCACAGTCGTTTCCAGACAAAGATACAGGAGACTTTATTAAGACGTATATGTCCAGTAAAACACGAAAGAGTATCGACGAGGCGAAGGCATATGTCAATACCATGGATGCCAGAGAACTCTGGGATTATTTTACGGAGACAGAACAGTACCAGATGAAGCCGGGAAAGTCGATCAGTGGATTTATGCCGGACTGGATCGGGGAATTTTATGCGTATTATCAGTGGTATTATAATATTCCGAGTGCGGAGTTAGTGAAAAAGATCCCTCTGGACTTCCTGGAAAAGGCGTACTATGGACTGCATGACCTGGAACTGGAGCTTGCAGTCCGGAAAGTGGGGCAGGTCTGATGCATGTGATAGGATTTCACAATCCGGATGAGGAGTATGGCGCTTTCAGCAACTGGTATCCATCAAAATTTGTTGTGGACGGGATCTGCTTCACATCGATGGAACAGTTTATGATGTACCGGAAGGCTGTGTGGTTTCAGGATCATGAGATTGCGGAGCAGATCCTTGCAACGGAGGACGCTGCGAGGATCAAGGAACTCGGGCGGATGGTAGCCGGATATGAGGATTCAATCTGGAGTGGAATCCGGCAGATGGTGGTATATGAAGGACTGATCAAAAAATTTTCACAAAATTCGGAACTTTGTGAACAATTATTGAATACCGGGGATGCGATTCTAGCAGAATGTGCTGTCAAAGACCGGATCTGGGGAATCGGACTTGCGATGGACGATCCAAAACGGCTTGATCCGTCTATGTGGCGAGGTCAAAATCTGCTTGGGTACGCATTAATGATGGTGCGGGATCAGATCAGACATCATTCCGGGCAGTAAAAGACAGGAAAATGGGCGAAAAAGACGGATGCTTGGGAACAGCGTAAGTTCGGAGAAGTAACAACATCGTACTCAGGCGGCACTCCAACGGTTGGCGTAAAAGAGTATTATGATGGTCAAATACCATTTATCCGTTCCGCTGAAATCAATAGCGAAAGCACCGAACTTTTTATATCCGAAAGAGGGTTGAATGGTTCTTCGGCACGGCTCGTTTCAAAAGGAGATATCCTTTATGCCTTATATGGTGCTACAAGCGGTGAAGTGGGTCGTGCAAGGCTTGAAGGTGCGATAAATCAGGCTATTTTAGCGATTAAGCCAATGGATAATTACGATGTAGAATATTTATCACAATGGCTGCGAAAGAGTAAACGCAACATAGTAGAAACATATTTGCAAGGTGGGCAAGGAAATCTATCAGGTGCAATCGTAAAAGAATTGGTTGTGGATTTTCCCTCTTATAACGAATAACAGATAATTGGTCAGTACTTTGCAAATCTCGACAACCTTATCACCCTTTGCCAGCGTGTGCCGTTGTGAAAATGGAGGAACGCGAGCAATGTTAAGTGAAATGAAAAAAGAAGACTTATTCTGCGAATATTATGCCAGATGGATCATGGTATACAAAAAGGGAGCAATCCGCAAAGTTACCATGGATAAATATCTGATGACGCAGAAATGGCTGGAAAAGCTGATCACGGAACTGAAAATATGTGATATGAACCGCATTGCCTATCAGCAGCAGCTGAATGATTATGCGGAATATCATGAAAGACAGACAACCATGGACTTCCATCATCAGTTGAAGGGCTCCATCCTGGATGCGGTGGATGAAGGTCTGATCGACCGGGACCCGACCAGAAAAGCAATTATAAAGGGAAAGGGGCCCTCAGTAAAAAAGATCAAGTATCTGAATCAGTTTGAAATAGGGCTACCGCAATCCCACTGGCTTTAGACGGTGGGTTAAGGTAGCCGGAAGCGGAGGTTTGTGCTATACTTGCGTTATGGGAACGTGGAAATCAAAAAACAGACACAAATATTTGTTACAGTATCATATTCGTATGCAAGTATAGAAAGAAATTGCTGATGTCAAAACAAATATCAGATGATATAAAGCAGTTTTCTTATGAGATATGTCAAAAGCATAAGGTCATTATCAGATATATGGAGACAGATAAAGATCATATTCATTACATGATAGAAACAGAACCAACAATGTCTATCAGTAAAATAGTAAATCTGATGAAGAGTTATACAACATATCATATTTGGAAAAGATATCCGGATTATCTACGAAAACATTTCTGGAAAGAACATACTTTTTGGACGGACGGATATTTTGTCTGCAGTGTAGGAAATGTATCAGAAGAGATGTTGAGAAAATATATAGAAAATCAAGGGTAGGAAGGTGGCGACAGTGGGTGTTAAAAGCATATAAATACAGGATATATCCTAATAGCGAACAAAGAATTCAGATTGCAAAAACATTTGGCTGTTGCCGTTTTGTTTACAATCAGACATTGGCATATCGGAAAGAAATATACGAGAAAGAGAAAAAGTCAGTTAGTAAAACGGATTGTAATAATTACTGTAACAGAGAATTAAAGAAAGACTATGAATGGTTAAAAGAAATAGATAAATTTGCTCTGACCAACGCAATCTATAACATGGACGCTGCATATCAAAAATTCTTTAAGGAACATGCAGGATATCCGAAATTCAAGAGCAAACACGATAACCATAAATCATACACAACAAACTTCACAAATGGAAATATTGCGGTAGATTTTGAGACAGGAAAGATAAAATTGCCAAAATTAAAAGCGGTAAAAGCAAGGTTACACAGGAAATATAGTGGGCAGATTAAGTCAGCGACCGTTTCGCAGGCTTCCAGTGGAAAATACTATGTGTCCATACTTGTAGAAACGGAGCATAAGGAACTGGCACATACAAATCATAACATAGGAATCGATTTAGGAATTAAAGATTTATGTATTACTTCCGATGGGAAGGTATATGAGAATCAAAAAATTATAAAAAAATACGAGAAACAGCTTGTAAAGCTGCAAAGGCAACTGTCACATAAAGGAAAGAGAAGTAAGAACTATTATAAAACAAAGAAAAAGATAGCATTATGCCATGAGAAAATAAGGAATATGAGAAAAGATTATCTACATAAAGTTTCACATGAGATTATCAGCGAAAACCAAGTGATAGTTTCAGAGAATTTACAGATAAAAAACATGGTAAAAAATCATCATCTGGCAAAAGCCATAAGTGATGTATCATGGTATGAGCTGACAAGACAGTTAGAGTATAAGGCAAAATGGAATGGCAGGAAGTACATCAAAATAGATACATTTTATGCCAGTAGTCAATTATGTTCTGTTTGCGGGTATCAGAATCCAGATACAAAAGATTTGTCAGTGAGGACATGGATATGTCCGAAATGCGGAGCAGAACATGACAGGGATATCAATGCCGCGAAAAATATACTGACAGAAGGATTAAGACAAATAGCATAAAGAAATATATAGGGCAGGGACTGCCCAAATTAACGCCTGTGGAGATAGTAGGTTACGAGGTCGATGAAGCAGGAAGCCCATTGGCTTAAGACAATGGGTAGTTCACCTGCATACGCTGCTTGTTTCGCTGGATCTAAAGGACCAGGTCAACTGGGATTATTTTATTCTTCTGGTCGCAAAGACAGGGATGCGTTTTTCGGAGGCACTTGCCCTGACCCCGAAGGATTTTGATTTTTCCCATCAGACACTGTCGATCAGCAAAACATGGAATTATAAGGGTGACGGCGGATTCCAGCCGACAAAGAATAAATCATCTGTCCGGAAGATCCAGATCGACTGGCAGACGGTGATCCAGTTCTCAGAGCTGGTAAAAAATTTACCGGAGGATCAGCCGATCTTCGCAAAAACAAAGGTGTACAATTCAACGGTAAATGATATCCTGAGCAGGCATTGCAAAAAGTGTAAGATCCCGGTCATATCGATCCATGGTCTGCGCCATACACATGCCTCACTATTGTTGTTTACCGGTGTCTCGATCGCAAGTGTGGCGAGAAGACTTGGCCATTCGAGCATGACAACAACGCAGAAGACATACCTGCATATTATTCAGGAACTGGAAAATAAGGATATTGACCTTGTCATGAGATCTCTGTCCAGTCTGAACTAAAACGAAAAAGAAACAGATCCCGGCTGCGCTGGCAGGGAGCGAACCATTTGCAAACAGTGCGGATCTATAGTAAAATGAAAACAGGCATGAAAACGACCCGGCGCAAGAATCCCGCCGGTTCAGATAGGAGCAGCAGGAAATGGATTTATACAGAATTATCCTTGTGGATGACGAGGAAGAAGTGCGAAAGAGCATTATCCGAAAGATCGACTGGCAGTCGGTAGGCTTTACCGTGGTCGGCGATGCGGAGAACGGGGAGGATGCTTTGGAGAAGATCGAGAATCTGGAGCCGGACGTTGTTCTCACGGATATCCGGATGCCGTATATGGATGGTCTTACGCTTGCGGAGAAGATCCGCCAGAAATATCCGTCGATGAAGATCGTGATCTTTTCCGGGTATGACGATTTCGAGTACGCGAAGCGGGCGATCAAGTTAAATGTGACGGAATATATCTTAAAGCCGGTGAATGTGGAGGAGCTGACGGCGATCTTAAAGAAGATCCAGGCGAGTCTCGACGAGGAGATCGAGCAGAAGCGGGACGTGAGTCTTCTGCGGGAAAATTACAAGCGCAGTCTGCCGATCCTCAGGGAGCAGTTTTTAAAGGATCTTGTGAGCCGACAGATGGATGAGATGACGGTGGCGGAGCGCCTGGAACAGTATGATATCCCGCTGGCCAGTGCGAAAAAATGGATCTCGATCGCAGTCAAGGTGGAGCTTTCTGCTGTCTCCGGCGAGGTGATCCTGCCGCTTCATGAAGAGCGGGATCTGATCCCGATCTCCGTGATGCAGATCCTGGAGGAAAATCTGAAAAATTACTGCCGCTTTTCCCTGTTTTCGTTCTCGGGGGCGGCGGATGCGGAGATCGCAGGGATCGTCGCGGTGGATGAGACAAACTCCCAGACCGGACTGATCGATATCCTGAGCGACATCTGCAAGGAGATCCGGAAGATCTTAATGATTCCGGTCACGATCGGGATCGGTCACAGCCGGACGGAGCTTGGACTGATCTGTGAATCTTTCCAGTCAGCACTCGACGCGCTTGGATACCGCGCGATCGTCGGTGTCGGCAGTACGATCTATATCAACGACGTGGAGCCGATGAACACCGGAAAACTTCAGTTCACTTCGGAAGATGAGTCAGCACTGATCCAGGCAGTCAAATTCGGGCCGGAGGAAAAGATCCGGGAAGTGACCGCGCGGATCATCGGACGGATGTCGGACGCGAGGGTCCACGCGAGACAATACCAGACTTATATTTTGAGCGTCGCAAACTGCCTGGTCCAGCTGATCCAGCAGTATGATCTGGAGATGGATGAGCTTTTTGCCGATTCAAAGGTGGGGGCGGATCCGTTTACGATCATCCAGCAGGTCATGAACCGGGAGATCTTCTCAAAATGGCTCCTCGGGGCAGCGTTAAAGATCAACGGCGCGATGAATAAGGAGCGCGACAACACGACGAGACAGAGCATGGAACGCGCCAAGCAGTATATTATGGAAAATTACCAGGATCCGGATCTCTCGGTCGAACAGATCTGCCGGATCCTTCATATGAGCCCGGCGTATTTTTCAACGATGTTCAAGAAGGCAACCGGGCAGACGTACATCGGATATCTGACGGACGTCCGCCTCAATAAGGCTGTGGAGCTTCTGAACATGACGGATGACAAGACATATGTGATCGCCGCGAAGGTCGGATATCAGGAGCAGAATTACTTCAGTTACGTCTTTAAAAAGAAATTCGGCGTCTCACCGACAAAATTCAGGGGAAGCAGACCCGGAAATTAAAGGGCGGTGAATAAAAACAGGGGAGAGCAGTATGAAACCAGAAAACGAGAACGGATTTCTGAAACGGATCAGCATCCGCTATATGATCTTCGTGTACTTTACGGTGACGGCACTTGCGGCCAGCATCTTTATCGGACTGTCATTGTACAGCCGGATGTCAAAACAGATGTCCGACACGATGCAGGAGGAAAACCAGATCCTGATCGACCAGGTGAACCGCTCGGTGGATGTGTGGCTCCGCGGCATCATGAAGCTTTCCGATTCCCTGTATTACGACGTGATCAAAAATGCGGATCTGGAGAACGAGCGCGTCAACCGGGAGATGATGCTGCTCTACGACAATAACCAGGACAATGTGGAGAATATCGCCCTGTTCTCCAGAAGCGGGGAGCTTCTGGAGGCAGTTCCCGCTTCCCGCCTGAAGACCGGTGTGGATCCGACGGAGGAATCGTGGTTCCGGGCGGCACTGAGCAAGACGGAGAACCTTCATTTTTCGGTTCCCCACGTCCAGCGGGTCTTTGATGTGAGCGAAAACCAGTACCGCTGGGTGATCTCGGCGGCCCGCGTGGTCGAGATCACGGAGGGTTCCTCCACGGAACAGGGCGTGCTTTTGATCGATATCCGCTATGACAGTCTGGAACAGCTGTTCGATGAGATCACGCTCGGAAACGGCGGCTATGTCTATCTCATGGGAACGGACGGAGAGCTGATCTACCATCCGGAAGCCCAGCTTTTGTATTCCGGGCTGGAAGAGGAAAACCTCGAGGCGGCGGCCGGCTACCGCGACGGGATCCACGAGGAGATGTTCCAGGGGAAAAAGCGGGCGGTGACTGTCAAGACGGTCGGATACACCGGATGGAAGATCATCGGGGCGGCGCCGATGGGCGGAGTCACCCTGAATGCGTTGAAGACGCGTCTTCTGATCACGTTTATCGTGGTGTTTGTCGCCTTCCTTCTCGCGGTGATCAACGCCTATATCTCCACGAGGATCACGACCCCGATCGAAGCGCTGGAGAAGTCTGTGAACGAGATTGAGGCGGGAAACCTGAATGCGGATGTCTATGTGGGCGGCTCCTATGAGATCCGCCATCTCGGCACATCCATTCAGAACATGGCGACCCAGATCCGGCGGCTGATGGATGACATCGTCGCGGAGCATGAATCAAAGCGAAAGAATGAGTTCGACGTCCTGCAGTCCCAGATCAACCCGCACTTCCTTTACAATACGCTGGACATCATCGTCTGGATGATCGAAAATGAAAAGCAGGCGGATGCTGTGAAGGTCGTGACAGCGCTGGCGAGATTCTTCCGGATCAGTTTAAGCCGCGGAAAGAGCATCATTACCGTGCGGGATGAGATCGAGCATGTGAGAAACTACCTGACGATCCAGCATATGCGGTTTAAAAACCGGTTCACCTATGAAATTGAGGCAGACGAAGAGGTCATGGATCTTGCAAGTGTAAAACTGATCCTGCAGCCGTTAGTGGAAAATGCGATCTATCATGGAATGGAGTTTATGGACGGTGACGGGGAGATCCGGATCCGTGTATACCGGGACGGCGATGATCTTTATATGAAGGTTTCCGACAACGGGCTTGGGATGACAACGGAGCAGATCGAAAAAATGTTCTCCGACCGGAAACATGTGGCGTCGAAGAGTGGTTCCGGGATCGGCGTCCGGAATGTAAACGAGCGGATCCGCCTGTATTTTGGCATGGATTACGGTCTCTCGATCGAGTCGGAACTTGACGAGGGGACGACGGTGACGATTCATATGAAGGCGATCCCGTACGCGGAGACAGCAGAGGGGGAAAAGATCAATGTCAAATAAAGGGAAGATCGGCTGGTACGGCGGAATAGTCCTGCTGGTGGTCCTGTATCTGCTGTCCTCGACGGATCTGATCATCAAAGAGAAGAAAAAGGAGATCCGCCGGGTCGCGGTGATCATCGAACAGGTGAACGACAATTATTACGGAAATTTCCGCGAAGGTATGGATATGGCGGAAAAAAAATATCAGGCAGATGTGAATTTTATCACGTTGTACGCGGAAAACGATGAGAGACAGCAGGATGAACTCATCGTACGTGAAGTGAAGGACGGAACGAACGCGATCATCCTCGCCCCGGTGCGGGAAGATCACGCGGTCATGCAGCTGGATGAAATTTCGCCTGGCTGCCCGGTGATCTTTCTCGGCGCCTCGACGATCAGCAGTTCGGTCGCATGTTCGATCTCGGTGGACCGCTACGAAATGGGGCGGAGCCTCGGCGAGAAGATCGTGGAAAATGAGACACCGGAGATTCCGGTCTGTCTGTTTACGGAAGGACTTTCCTACACGGGAAATACCGATACATATGACGGACTTCGTTCCGTGCTCGACCAGGCCGGCTTTTCAGTCAGTCTGATCGAGAAGAGAAATGAGGACACTTACCGGAAAACGATCGAGGAGACCGTGTACCCGGAAAACGGAAAATTTATGGCAGTCGGCATGGATGTAGGCGCGCTGTCGGATCTCGCGGATATTCTGGAGGGAAGCGGCGTGTACCGGGAACATGTAACAGCACTTTACGGGATCGGAAGTACGACAAAACTGTTAAACCAGATGGACAAGGGGATTGTCACCGGTCTTATGGCGTGGAACCGCTTTGATGAAGGATACTTAAGCGTGGAAAAAGCCGTACAGGCGGCAGGCGGAGAGTGGAACGAGAAACAGATCACGCTGACGCCGGAATATATCGATGATGGGATCTTAAAGAGCGGGACCTATGAGAAACTGCTGTATCCGATGGAATAGGAGGATGCCAGAATGAAAAAGAACAGATTTCCGGTCATGACGGTCGCGCTTGCGGCGGCAGCACTGCTTGGGATCACCGTGTGGCGGGCCGCTCTGGAAAACGGTGCGCAGGAAGAAAAAAAGACTTCTCTCCGGATCGGGGTTCTCCTGTACCGCGGAGATGATACCTTTATCGGGACACTCCGGAGTTCCATGGAGCAGGATGCAAAGGAGTATGAACAGGAGACGGGGATCCGGGTAACCCTGGATGTCCGGGATGCGAAGAGAAACCAGATGACCCAGAACAGCCAGGCGGAGCGGATGATCGGCTTAAACTGTGATGTGCTCTGTGTGAACATGGTTGACCGCTCGGCAGCTTCCGGTGTCATCGACAAAGCGATGGAGGCGGATATCCCGATCGTGTTCTTCAACCGGGAACCTGTGTCGGAGGATATGAACCGCTGGGAAAAACTCTATTATGTTGGGGCGGATGCGAAAGAGTCGGCGGTCCTTGAGGGGCAGATCCTCGTTGATGCCTACCGGAAGAATCCGGCATCCCTTGACCGGAATGGGGACGGGGTCGTCTCATACGTCCTTCTTGAGGGGGAGACGAACCACCAGGATTCCCTGATCCGGACGGAGTGGTCGGTCCAGACCTTAAAGGACGGCGGTGTCCCGATCCGGAGGATCACGAGTGGGATCGCGAACTGGGAGAGAAACCAGGCGTCTGCACTCATGGAAGAATGGCTTTCCGATTACGGGGATGAGATCGAACTTGTGATCTGCAACAACGATGATATGGCGCTCGGGGCGATCGATGCGATCGAGCGGGAGGGGATCATGGCCGGGACAATCAAACTCGTCGGGATCGACGGGACTCCGGCCGGTCAGGAGGCATTCCGCGAGGGAAAACTTTTCGGAACGGTGGAATCGGACAGGGAGGCTTATGCGAAGCGGATCTTTGACACGGCGGAGGAACTGGCGATGGGAAAAGAGGTTACACAGGAAAAATACTTCTGGTGCCCGCAGCATATGGTCGCAAACTGATCTGGATCCATTTGTAAAAGTTGATGGAAAAGCAGCCCTGGATCCGGGGCTGGTAGTGCCAATTAAGCGTTTTTCTGCCGTGATGTGACAAAAACTTGTAGTTTTTTTACATAAATCAAAGAATTTCAATAATTTATCATAAAAAAAAGTATGGAAAAATGCACAAAGACAAGCTATAATCAACTTGTCGTTAAGGGAAAATGCCTAAACGGTCAAAATTATTTTTTGAATGGGAGGATTCAAAAACATGAGAATGACAAAGAAAGTAACAGCAATGGCACTGGCTTCCATGATGGCCCTGTCTTTAGCAGGATGCGGAAGCTCTTCCACAACAGCAACAACAGCAGCAGCTACTGAGGCAGCGACAACCGCAGCTGCAGCAGCATCCGAAGCAGCAACAACAGCAGCTGAGGCAACAGGAACCACAGATGTAGCAGACAAGAAAGTCGGCATCAGCATCTACAAGTTCGATGATAACTTCATGACTCTTTACAGAACAGAGTTAGTTCGCTACTTAACAGAAGACCTTGGATTCAAGGCTGAGAACGTAGTCGTTCAGGATGGTAAGGGCGATCAGGCAGAGCAGACAAACCAGATCCAGAACTTCATCACACAGAAATATGACGTTCTGATCTTAAACCTTGTACAGGCTTCTTCCGCACCGGAAATCACAGATATGTGTAAAGAAGCTGGTATCCCGGTTGTTTACATCAACCGTGAGCCGGATGCTGCAGAAGAAGAGAGATGGGAATCTGAAGGTCTTAACGCTACATACGTAGGATGTGACGCAAGACAGTCTGGTACATACCAGGGCGAAGAGATCCTTGAGACTGCAAACAAGGGCGATATCAACGGCGACGGCAAAGTTTCCTACATCATGATCCAGGGCGACCCGGAGAACGTAGATGCTCAGTACAGAACAGAGTTCTCTGTAAAAGCTCTTACAGATGCAGGAATGGAAGTTGAGGAGCTCTTAAAACAGCGTGGTGACTGGGATCAGGCTAAGGCTCAGCAGATCGCACAGGACGCTTTAAACCAGTACGGCGACAAGATCGAGGTTATCTTCTGCAACAACGATGCTATGGCACTTGGTGCATTACAGGCAATCGAGGCAGCAGGACGTAAAGTTAACGAGGATATCTACCTTGTAGGCGTTGACGCTCTGACAGAGGCTGTTCAGAACGTAATCGACGGCAAGCAGACAGGTACTGTATTCAACAACCACTTCGCACAGGCTCAGGCTGCAAGCGATATCGCTGTTAAGTTCTTAAGCGGTGAGAAGGTTGACGCTGTCAACATGGTCAACTACGAAAAGGTTACTCAGGATAACGCTCAGGAAATCCTTGATATGTTAAAGTAATTGATACTGTAACAAATGAGAACCGGGTGTGTCTGGCACACCCGGTTCTCTGAACTTAAAACTTAAAAAATATGCCACCCGGAGATGCGGGGGAGTGTATCTGAAAGGAGTTTTGGGATGGCAGAACAGTACAGACTCGAAATGAGAGGGGTCAAAAAAACCTTCCCAGGTGTTAAGGCACTTGACGGAGTAAATTTACGGGTTCGCCCCGGAACGGTCCACGCACTGATGGGAGAGAACGGTGCCGGAAAATCGACACTGATGAAATGTCTTTTCGGAATCTATAAAATGGATGAAGGCGAGGTCTATATCGACGGCGTCAAGACGGAGATCGCAAACCCGGATGACGCGCTGAAAAAAGGACTTGCCATGGTTCATCAGGAGCTTCAGCCAATTCCGGAGCGCTCCATCGCTGAGAATATGTATCTTGGACGGTATCCGATGAAAAACTACGGACCGGTCAAGGTCGTTGATCATGCGACGATGAACAAAGAAGCTGAGAAATGGCTTCGGGATGTCAAGATGGATTTTGACCCGAAAGCAAAACTCGGCACATTATCAATCGGACAGATGCAGTCAGTAGAGATCGCAAAAGCGGTCAGCCAGAGTGCAAACCTTGTAATTCTGGATGAGCCGACCTCCTCACTGACTGATAACGAGGTAGAAGCATTATTCCGGATCATCAGAGACCTGAAATCCAGAGGTGTTTCTATGATATATATCAGCCACAAGATGGCTGAGATCCGCCAGATCTCCGACGATATCACGATCATGCGTGACGGTACATACGTTGGAACTTGGGCGATCGAGGATATCTCCGATGAGGAGATCGTAAAACAGATGGTTGGACGTGAATTAAATAACGTCTATCCGCCGAAGGATGATTACCGGACGGATGAGACGGTCTTAAAGGTCAGCCACCTGACAAGTATTCTGCCGAATTCCTTCAAGGACTGCTCTTTTGAATTAAAGAAAGGTGAGATCCTGGGCTTTGGCGGACTGGTAGGAGCGCAGAGAACCGAGCTTATGGAAGCGATCTTTGGAATGCGCCACATTGAGAGCGGTACCGTGGAGATCCTCGGAAAAGAGACTCACATCAAGAGACCGCAGGATGCGATCAACAGCTCCGTCGGAATGATCACAGAGGATCGACGCGGAAACGGTATCTTCGGATGCCTGAGCATCGATGACAATACTGCGATCGCTTCCTACAAGAATTACACCCATATGGGTAAGATCAACAAAAAAGAAGTCGATGCGGTCGTAAAGGACAGCATTGCGAAATTAAAGATCAAGACACCGAGCGGAAAGACGCTGATCCAGTCTCTCTCCGGTGGCAACCAGCAGAAAGTAATTATCGCAAGATGGCTTGCAAACAATCCTGATATCCTGATCATGGATGAGCCGACCCGTGGTATCGACGTCGGAGCCAAATACGAGATTTATCAGATCATGATCGATCTCGTAAAACAGGGCAAATCCATCATTATGATCTCGTCGGAAATGCCGGAGTTGATCGGTATGTCCAACCGAATCATCGTAATGTGCAACGGTCACATCACCGGTGAGGTGGAAGGAGAAGACGCAACTCAGGAGAAGATCATGTCCTTTGCCACAAAATTCACTTTAAGCGGCAAGGAAAACAAGTAGATTACAGGGAGGTTCAGTCATGACAGCGAAAAAAGTAAGTGCAAAAGATTTCCTTATCAATAATGGAATCATCGTCGTTCTTTTATTACTTGCAGTATTTACTGCGATCAAGCAGCCTACATTCTTTTCACGCGGCAACTTAATCAACATCGCATTAAACGTAGCTCCGCGATTCATCATCGCCTGCGGTGTATCCGGATGCTTAATTACAAAAGGTACAGACCTTTCCGCAGGACGTATGGTTGGTCTTTCTGCCTGCTTAGCAGGTACCTTACTTCAGAAGCCGGATTACAGCGGCAAGTTCTTCCAGAACCTTCCGGATTTCGGAAATGCCTGGGGCTTATGGGTTCTCGCGGTTCTTCTGATCTGTGTGGCAATTTGCTGTATCTTTGGTTTCATCAATGGCATCGTAATTTCTTACTTACAGGTTCCGGCCTTCATCGGAACACTTGGTATGCAGCTTATCGTTTACGGTGTCTGCCTTGTTTACACAAACGCGACTCCGATCGGTGGTTATCATAACGCATACACAGCAGTAGCAAAAGGAAAACTCTTTGGCGCGATCCCGTTCCTGTTCCTGATCGCCCTTGCGGTTGGTCTTGTTATGTGGTTCATCTATAACATGACTCCTCATGGAAAATATATGTATGCGATCGGCGGCAACGAGCAGTCCGCAGAGGTTTCCGGTGTAAACACAAAGAAGACAAAGATCATCATCTACATGACAGCAGCAGCTCTCTATGCACTCGGCGGCTTCCTTGTAGGAGCAAAATCCGGTGGTTCCTCCGTTAACATGGGACAGGGCTGGGAGCTTGAGGCGATTGCAGCCTGCACCATCGGCGGTGTATCCGTAAACGGTGGTATCGGACGTATCTCCGGTGTCCTGATCGGCGTTCTTGTATTCGAGATCTTAAAGACCTGCTTACAGTACTTAGGAGTAGATACAAACTACCAGTACATTGCACAGGGTATCGTTATCGTAGTTGCGATCGCACTCGATATCAGAAAGTACATTGCAAAGAAGTAATAAAGAAACTGTTGTTAGGCAGTTTGAGAGAACGGGCGGCGGATGAGTTCCGAAGCCCGTTCTTTGTTTACGCGAACAACGAGCCAAAGTCCACGCTTGCGCGGGACCTTGGCGACTGTCGCGATAACAAGGGGAAACTCGCAAAGCGTGTTTTCACTTGTTGCTGTTGTGTGAATCCGGAAAAAGCTGGAGGTGAGAGGATGGAAGAAGAGATGGAGAAGATGGGAGAGGCTGAGACTGTGGCTGAGGCCGCCAAAGAGGCTGTGGAGACCTTGAAGGAAAAGAGCCTGGAAGAACTCGCTGAAGAAAATAAACGGCTTCAGGAGGAGAATGAGAGGCTGAAAAACAGATCCATCAAGGAGCGCATGTACGATAAGATCAACGTGTCGGTCCGGACGATCGATATCTTTATCGGATGCATGTGCGTGTTGTTTGTGGCAGTCGTGGTGATGGGAATGCTGAAATAGAAGAGCACAGATCCGGGCGAAGAAGCGGGGGCTGCGTGAAAAAAGTCCGGACCGTGAAAGATATCTGCCTGAAACCAGACGAAGATGTGAAAATATGATCGGGCATAAGAAAAAGCTCTGAAGAACAATGTGAAAAGGTTCTTCAGAGCTTTTTAATGATTAGGGGGAAATCCAGATGGAATTTCCTGCTTAAATGAAAGAATGCTTTTGATGTAGGTTGTCAGCCGGATCTTTGAAATCGTGGTTTCGGCTGAAGAATCTATTTTTTGTACAGGATCCGGATGGAATTCAATACGCAGAGGATCGCCACTCCTGTATCGGCGAACACGGCGAGCCACATGGAGGCGATTCCCATGAGTCCCAGTACCATGACGAGTGCCTTTACTGCGAGTGCGAACACAACGTTCTGGTTGGAGATCGCGCCGGTGCTCTTTGCGATCCTGATCGCGGTCGGGATCGCATCCATGCTGGAAGTCATAAATACGACATCAGCAGCTTCGATCGCGGCATCCGCACCACTGCCCATCGCAGCTCCGACATCGGCGCCTGCGAGAACCGGTGCGTCATTGATCCCATCGCCGACGAACATCGCGCTGCCGCTCTCGGCGCGGAGTTTCTGCAGGATTTCCAGCTTGTCGGCAGGGAGAAGCTTTGCATAAACATGGTCGATCCCGACAGCATCCGCAACAGCTTCGGCAGCGGCTTCCCCGTCACCGGTGAGCATTGCTGAGCGGATCCCCATGGATTTTAATGTCCTGATCGCATCCTTTGCCTCCGGCTTGATCGTGTCGGAGATCTGGATCGTTCCGGCGAAAGTACCATTGATCGCTACATAAACGGTGGTGACGGCTCCGTTTTCATCGTAAGAACCGCAGTCCACGTTGAACTCGGTCAGGAGCTTTCTGTTTCCGCAGAGGACATCTCCGCAGGAAAGTCTGGCATGAATGCCCTTTCCGGAAATCTCTTCAAGCTGTGCCGGGGTTTCGAGGTTCAGATCCTGCTCTTTTGCTGCGAGAAGGATGCTTGTGCCGATCGGGTGGGTGGAAACGGTCTCGCATGCAGCTGCAGCCTGAAGGACTTCAACTGCTGTGTAATTTGCGGAAGGAACAATGTCCTGGACAATGAAATTGCCCTTTGTGATGGTTCCTGTCTTATCCATGACGACGGTCTTTACATTTTTCAGTGTTTCCAGGGCGATCCCGCCTTTAAAGAGGATCCCTTTTCTGGATCCGGCGCCGATCCCGGAGAAGAATGCGAGCGGTACGCTTAAAACGAGGGCACATGGACAGCTGATTACCAGGAAGGTAAGCGCTGTGTAGATCCAGTGGGACCAGTTTCCGGTGATCAGGGACGGAATGATCGCGGTCGCGGCTGCGAGAGCAACGACGAACGGGGTGTATACCCGTGCAAATTTTGTGATAAAGCGTTCTGCCTGCGGCTTGCTGGCTGCAGCATTCTCTACAGAATCCAGGATCCTTGTGACCATGGACTCGGAGAGCTCTTTTTCCACGCGCATCTTTAAGAGACCGGAGGTATTGACACAGCCGGAGGTCAGGGTGCTTCCGATCGTTACGGATACCGGAACCGGCTCTCCGGTAATCGGGGAGGTATCGATGCGGCTCTCGCCCTCGACAACGACTCCGTCGAGCGGGATGCGGTCGCCGGGGCGGATCTGCACGATATTTCCAACGGCGGCAGAACCGGCCGGGATCTCCCGGACAGCGCCGTTCTCGTCAAGAAGAACAGTCTCCGGGCGGAGATCGACGGCTTCCATGATCTGACTGCGGCTCTTCTCGACTGCGCGGTGCTCGAACGCTTCACCGACGCGGTAGAAGAGCATAACGCCGACCGCCTCGCCAAATTCACCGATCGCGAACGCACCGATCGTTGCAACACTCATCAAGAAGTTTTCGTCCATGACATGGCCGGACTTCATATTCTTGAGTGCGGTGAGGAGGACTTCGCGTCCGAGGATCAGATAGGCGATCACAAAACAGCCGATCGATACCGGCGGCATCGAATGGGAGAGAAGCTCACCGATGATAAATAAAGCAGCTCCGGCGAGCAGCTCCGGAATATCGTGGTCGTGTTTGTCATCGCGGGTGTCGGAGGACGGCTTTCCTTCCTCACGGATCTCGATGACGGTTCCAGGTTCGATCTGATCAGCGATCGCCTGCATCTTCGGGAGAAGCTTTGTCCCCTCGGAAGAGTAGACACGGAGCTGTCTTGTCGCGAACGTCAGGATACAATCGTCGACTTCCGGGAGTTCCTGGATCTTTTTCTCGATCTTTGCGGAACAGTTCGCGCAGTCGATGTTTTTCATCACATAGACTGTGCAGACAGCCTTTGGATTCTTCGGGCGGACCTCGATGATGGTTCCAGGTTCGATCTGATCGGCGATCGCCTGCATTTTCGGGAGAAGTTTGGTGCCCTCGGAAGAGTAGACACGGAGCTGCCTTGTCGCAAACGTCAGGATACAGTCATCGACTTCCGGGAGTTCCTGGATCTTTTTCTCGATCTTTGCGGAGCAGTTTGCGCAGTCGATGTTTTTCATCACGTAGACGATGCACTCGGATTTCGGAGCGGAGGAGTGGTGATGTTCCTCGTGACCTTCGTGGTGCTCGCCGTGCTCATGTCCGCAGCAATCGTCATCATTGTCATCATCGCAGCAGTGGTCCTCGCCATCGTGGTGATGGTGGTGTCCGCAGCTGCAGTGTTCATGTTCATGGTGCTCACCGTGCTCATGTCCGCAGCAATCGTCATCATCGTCATCATCGCAGCAGTGGTCCTCGCCATCGTGGTGATGGTGGTGTCCGCAGCCGCAGTGTTCATGTTCATGGTGCTCGTCGTGATGCGCGCCGTGTTCGTGGTCCTCATCGTGGTGATGATGGTGTCCGCAGCAGCATTCTTCAGCTTCATGCTCATCCGGTTCCTGCTTGGTTCTTTCTAATTCATCCATAGAGTCGACCTCCTAAGAATTATATTTGCGATCTATTTATACATAAACATATGAACCATCGTTCATATGTTTAATATAATACAGCCTGCCGGGAAATGCAAGGTTGTTTTCAGTATTGCCCAAAGAACTAATAAAATAAGGTTTTGCCGGGAAAACAGGATGAAAAAGAAGCAGAAAAGAGAAAAACAAAAAGAAAAGCTGTCCGCAGAAACAAACAGCGGACAGCTTTAAACTTGCAGAAGTATGAGACTTAGATAACTCCGAACATCCGGTCCTCGATCAGATGGATCCCATGAAGGAAACACTCGCAGACCGGAGTCTCAACGCCGAGTTCTTTCCCGAGACGTACAACGGTACCGGCAAACATATCGACTTCCGTATGCTTTGCGGCTTCCAGATCCTGGAGTGTGGACGGCTTATTTTCATATGGAAGACGTCCGATCGTGTGCTCCTGGCGGTCGATCTCGTTCTGACCAATGTCGATTCCAAGTTTATTGGCAACATGGATCACTTCCCACATGGCTTTGTGACGGAAATAATTGGCGTCATCGCTCTTCTGGAAAGAGCCGAACGGAACGCCGAACATCGCACAGGTCATATTTTCGGCGACATTGCACATGAATTTGAACCAGATGCCTTTTAACATGTCTGCATCGACCTTATAGTCGATCCCGCAGAGATCGAACAGATTCTTTACTGCGAGAACATTCTCGGAATAGTGTTCCGGATCATTCTTCAGATCCCCGAAGTGGATCGAACCTTTGTGAGGATCGAACTCTGTCTTTCCGTCCTTCATGACAATGCTGATCCGCATGTAGGAATACAGGACATGTTCTTCTCCATAGACAGCTGCAACCTGCTTTTCACTCTCGACGCCGTTTAATACGGAGAGGATGATCGTGTCCTTTCCGACCTGATTTCTGATATCTTTGATCGCCTGCTCCAGATCATATCCTTTTACCGCGATGATGACGAGATCTGCCGGATCTCCCTCTACATCCGGGGTGATGATCGGAAAGCGATAATTGATCGTGTTGACGGTCACACCTTTTCGCTCCAGGCGCTCTTTTCTCGCACCATCCGCGAGGATCCGGAAATCAGCCCCAAGTTTTTCTGAAATACGCGGCGCAAAAAATACCCCCATCGCGCCGAGACCGATCAACGTCACCTTCTTTATGTCCTTCATAATACCTTTTATCCTCCTTATTTTGCCCCCTCTCCGCAGAGACGGGAGAAACTGCCGGAAACTGCCGGAAATGGCAGGCGGCAGACACTGTTTCCTCTTATTGTATAGTAAGTCGGGGAGAGTGTCAACGAATTACGGATTTTCAGACCAGAAAATCCACAGCGAAAAGTATCCTGCGGAATTTTCGGAGTGGAAAATTCTTACAAAATAATAGTATAAAAATTCCACAAGATGGAATATCAGGGGAAATCCTCCTTGTCTTGATGGAAAAAAGGTGATATGATGGAAAAGTATGGAGAAAAATTAACAATAAAGCGGAGAGGATCCGGTCACTGCGGCGCCTTTCAGAAGCTTTGTGGGGGAGAACACATATGATGGAAATCACGAGAGAAGACAGGCGGTCGGTGATCGATCACTGTTATCTGGCTTATTTTATCAGCGGAATGGTCATCCTGATCTTCGGAGTCATCCTGCCAAACCTGATCGAAGAGAGAAACCTGAGCTTTACGGCGGCGGGCGGTCTGCTGTCGTTTCTGGCGATCGGAAACTTATGTTCCAGCCTGGTCTACCCGGTATTCTGCGGGATGATGTCCCAGAAGATGGCGGTCGTGGTCCTCGCGATCCCGTATCCGGTCTGCCTGCTTTTATTTACATTCGGACTTCCGGTCCCGGTTCTCTATGCGATGATCTTTCTCATCGGTATTACAAAGGGAATGATCACGATCATCAATAACCACGCGATCCGTCAGGTGACGGGGAGCTCCAACAAATATTTAAACCTGCTCCACATGTGGTATGCGGTGGGCGCGTTCCTGTCCCCGTTTGTCACCATGATCCTTATGGGTGCGGGGATGAACTGGAAGACGATCTTACAGCTTCTTGCAGTCCTCACGGTTCTCATCGTTGTTTCTTATGCGACGATGGATTACCGCAAGATCGAAAAGGAAGAAAAGAAACCGGCAGGAGAGGAGAATGGTCCGGCATCAGGACAGAAGGACAAGTTCTGGTTCTTAAAAAATACAGGATTTCTCCTGGCAGTCGGCGCACTGTTCTTCTATATGGGACTTGAAAACTCCGTAAACGGGTGGTTTGTTACCTATTTAAAGAGCACCGGATTTATGTCCGCAAGTCTCGCGACCGTTATGGTGTCTGTAACCTGGATCATGATCATGATCGGCAGGATCGTGATCGCTTCGATCTCGAAGAATGTGCCGCCGGCAAAGATCCTGGCTGTGATCTCCGTTCTTCAGTTTGCCTCGGTGCTGATCCTTGTATTCGCAGGCAATACAGCGATGGCAGTGGCAGCCCTGGTTCTTCTCGGTCTTGGCATGGCGGGCGCATTCCCGACAACGACGGCCTTTACCGGCGATCTCATGGGAAATTCCCCGCTTGGAATGTCGGTGTTTACGGGGATTGGTTCCCTAGGCGGGATCCTGACCCCGCAGGTGATCGGAGTCCTTGCGGACAAGCTGGGCTTCCAGGCGGCGATCATGTTCCTGGTGCTGGACGCTTTCCTTCTGGCACTTTTTGGCGTCGGAGCACTCCGGTACGCCGTGAAAAAAGTCAGATAGTCAGATAGGATGTCAAAATTTGTCGTTCTGCATAGAATGCTGTCAGGGTCAGAAGTTCCGATGCTTTCTGTAGGTCTGTCTGCGGAGATAGGAGCGGACTTCTGACCACAATATCATATAAAAAGGGGTATAGAACATATGGATATTCGCTATTCCGCAAATCAGAGAGATGTAAAACGCTACACGACAGAAGAACTGAGAAATGAGTTCCTGATCCAGGATCTCTACCGCCCGGACGAGGTGGTATCTGTCTACTCTCATGTAGACCGCATGGTGACACTGGGCTGCATGCCGGTGAAAGAACATGTTTCCATCGAAAAAGGGATCGATTGCTGGAAAAACTTCGGGACTCATTACTTCCTTGAGCGCCGTGAGATCGGGATCTTCAACATCGGCGGTTCCGGATCGATCACAGCCGATGGGGTGGAGTACCATCTTGATTATAAAGACTGCCTTTACATCACAAAAGGAACGAAAAAAGTAATCTTTGCCAGCGACAATGAAAATGCTCCGGCAAAATTCTATATGGTGAGTGCGCCGGCCCACACATCTTACGAGACGAGACTCATCACCTTAAAGGATGCTGCGAAACGTCCGCTTGGTGACTCCAACACGTCCAATAAGAGAGTCATCAACCAGTTTATCCATCCGGACGTTTTAAAAACATGCCAGCTGTCCATGGGAATGACGACCCTGGAACCGGGCAGTGTCTGGAACAGCATGCCGTGCCACACACATGAGCGCCGCATGGAGATCTATATGTATTTTGAAGTTCCGGAGAACCAGGTGGTCATGCATTTCATGGGTGAGCCGACGGAGACGAGACACATCGTCATGAAGAATGAGGAGGCGGTGATCAGCCCGTCATGGAGCATCCACTGCGGAGCCGGAACCTCCAACTACACCTTCATCTGGGCGATGGGCGGAGAGAACCAGGAGTTTGACGATATGGACACGATCACTCCGACAGATTTAAAATAAGATATCCTGAACGAAAGAACGGATGACGGCAGGATGATCGATACCTTATTATTAGAGAGAAAGGAAACAGACAAAATGGATAAGAAAAACATGTTTTCCCTGGAAGGAAAGATTGCTCTGGTAACAGGCGGGGCACACGGGATCGGTTTCGCGATCGCGGAGAGCTATGCGGAAGCGGGAGCGACCGTAGTGTTTAACTGCAGCAATGAGGAGTCCTTAAAGCGCGGACTTGCCGCATACAAAGAAAAAGGCATCGATGCCCACGGATATGTCTGCGACGTCACGGACGAGGAAGCGGTAAAGAAGATGATCGCTGACATCGAGGAGAAGATCGGTACTGTGGACATTCTTGTAAACAATGCGGGAATGATCCGGAGGATCCCGATGCATGAGATGAGTGCGGAAGAGTTCCGCAAGGTCGTTGATGTCGACCTGAACGCACCGTTTATCATGGCGAAGGCGGTTCTCCCGTCGATGATGAAAAAGAGATCCGGCAAGATCATCAACATCTGCTCCATGATGTCCGAACTCGGAAGAGAGACTGTATCCGCATATGCGGCTGCAAAGGGCGGATTAAAGATGCTCACAAAGAACATCGCCTCCGAGTACGGAGAATACAACATCCAGTGCAACGGCATCGGACCTGGCTATATCGCGACATCCCAGACGGCGCCGCTAAGAGAGCGCCAGGCGGACGGCTCCCGCCACCCGTTTGACCAGTTTATCATCGCGAAGACACCGGCAGCGAGATGGGGGACTGTCGAGGACTTAAAGGGACCGGCGGTATTCCTCGCATCTGAGGCATCCGATTTCGTGAACGGACATATCCTCTACGTCGACGGCGGAATTCTTGCTTATATTGGAAAACAGCCGTAAATCGGGAACCATATCTGAGACTGTGACCGCCCGTCGATTCATGCATATCATGCAGGAGTTGACGGGCGGTTTTTACGAACTCGCACGAGGCTGAATACTGTCGCAAGCGAAGCACTCCGGCGCAGGAATGTGACGGGACAGCAGTGAAAACGGAACGGTCAGAACTGGAAAACAGTACTAACAGAGTAGGTTTGTCGATATAAGGACATAAGCTGTACTTGTCTTTATATCTCGTTGAATTAGTATATTTGATAAATTTTTTTCAATCGGCTTTGTTGACATTTGCGCAGAAAGCTGATATACTCAAATTACGATATTGTGAAAACTGCATAGAAACAATGTGTTTATGGGTGCTGATTTGTCAAGTGCCCTTATGCGCTGAGAAAAATGTGGAATGCATTTCATAATACGGAATAACTAACCAACAAAAGTTTCTTAAATGAAACGAAACGAAGGAGGTGCGGTAAGTATATGTGGACAGGCGGTATGACCGTTGCGGATTCGATTGTCATTTCACTCGTTGGATTGTTAGTCGTTTTCTCAGCACTTGCAGTGCTCGCAGTTGCGGTTATTATTATCTCCAAGATCATCGGTGCTTTATTTAAGACCAGTGCGCCAAAGGCAGCTGCGGCAGTTGCAGCACCGGCTCCGGCCATCGATGAAGAATCCTATGCAGTGCTTCTCGCGGCAGTCAGTGAGGAAGCAAGATTGTCCGGGGAAGAGTTCCGTGTAGTAAGTATCAAGGAACTGTAAAAGACCCAAATGTAAAAGCAAAAGCAGCTATGCGAATATGAATCAGCTGCACGCAAAAAAAGGAAAGGATGTATTAAAAGAAATGAAATACGTTGCAACATTAAACGGAAAAAAGTATGAAGTTGAGATCGAGAGAGTAGACGAGTACAGACCGCTTGACAGAGGCGCGCAGGTAAGCGCACCGGCACCGATCCTCGCAGCAGCACCGGCACCGAAGGCAGCTCCGGCTCCGGCAGCAGCACCGGCACCGAAGGCAGCTCCGGCACCGGCTCCGGCTCCAGCACCGGCAGCAGCTCCGTCCGCAGGTGGACAGACAGTAGAAGCTCCGATGCCAGGTAAGATCCTTGACATCAAGGTTAAAGTCGGTGACGCAGTAAGCTACGGTCAGTGCGTAATCGTTATGGAAGCTATGAAGATGGAAACAGAGATCGTTGCTCCGGCAGCAGGAACTGTTGCAGCTATCAATGTAAGCACAGGCGATTCCGTTGAGACAGGTGCAGTTCTGGTTACCTTAAACTAAGCGGGAGGTGCCACACGTGAATATACTTTCAGTTTTCTCGGAGCTCCTCGCTCAGTCAGGTTTCGCCGCAATCACCTGGCAGCAGGGCGTTATGCTCCTTGTATCCTTCGTTTTATTATATCTTGCAATCAAGAAGCAGTTCGAGCCGCTTCTTCTGCTCCCGATCGCATTCGGTATGTTCCTTGCGAACCTTCCGCTTGCAGGTCTTATGAATGAGGCAGATCACTGGTATCAGTCCGGTGTGTTAAGAATTATGTACATGGGCGTTAAGTCCAGCTTATTCCCGTGCCTGATCTTCATGGCAGTCGGCGCGATGACAGACTTCGGTCCGTTGATCGCAAACCCGGTCAGCCTTCTTCTTGGTGCAGCCGCTCAGTTCGGTATCTACGTTGCATTTACACTTGCAAATGCAACCGGACTTTTCACACCGGGTGAGTGCGCAGCAATCGGTATCATCGGTGGTGCCGATGGCCCGACCGCGATCTATATCGCAAACAATCTGGCTCCGGATCTTGTAGCTCCGATCGCTGTAGCCGCGTATTCCTACATGGCTCTGATCCCGCTGATCCAGCCGCCGATCATGAAGCTCCTTACAACAAAGAAAGAGCGTCAGATCGTTATGAAGCAGTTAAGAAAAGTCAGCAAAGTCGAGAAAGTCGTTTTCCCGGTATTCGTTGTTCTGTTCTGTTCCCTGCTTCTTCCGTCCGTAGCACCGCTTCTTGGTATGCTGATGCTCGGTAACCTGTTCCGTGAGTCCGGCGTTACCGGAAGACTTTCCGATACTGCACAGAACGCACTCTGCAACATGGTTACAATCATGCTCGGTACAACCGTAGGCGCTACAGCAAATGGTGAGATCTTCCTTCGTGTCCAGACACTTGCCATCATCGCTATGGGCCTTCTTGCTTTCGCTTTCGCGACAGTCGGTGGTATCCTGCTTGGTAAAGTTCTCTGCGCGATCACAGGCGGTAAGATCAACCCGTTAATCGGTTCCGCAGGCGTATCCGCAGTTCCGATGGCAGCCCGTGTTTCTCAGACAGTTGGTGCGAAAGAGAACCCGACCAACTTCCTTCTGATGCACGCTATGGGCCCGAACGTAGCAGGTGTTATCGGTTCTGCAGTAGCAGCCGGTTACTTCATGCTGATGTTCAAATCTTGATAAAATCCATTCCAGAAATGGAATCGAAGTTGAAATTCGTTTCATAACATGGTATATTTTTACAGGAACTAAAAAGCAGTACAGGCCTGTCTGAGGAGAACAGGCAGGCCTTTTTACTGCAAATATAAATAAAGGAGGCTTTATTGTGGCTAATAAAGTTATGTCATTACACGATGCCGTAGAGAAGTACGTACAAGATAACGACGTACTCTGCCTCGGCGGATTCACAACAAACCGTAAACCGTATGCTGCTGTTTACGAGATCCTTCGTCAGGGTAAAACTGGTTTTGTAGGCTGGTCCGGACCGGCAGGTGGAGACTGGGATTCATTAATCGGTGAGGGTCGTGTAAGAGCTTACATCAACTGCTACACAGCAAACTCTGGTTATACAAACGTTGCACGTCGTTTCCGTGCTGCAATCGAGAAAGGTGAGCTTACATACGAGGACTACTCTCAGGACGTTCTTATGTTACAGCTTCACGCAGCTTCTCTTGGTCTTCCGTATCTCCCGGTAAGAATGATGCAGGGTTCCGGCCTTGTTAAATTCTGGGGCATCAGCGAAGAGAAGAGAAAAACAATGGAAGGCGTTGACAACCTCAAATGCGTAGATATCGAGAACCCGTTTGAGCCGGGCGAGAAACTTCTTGCTGTTCCTGTTCCGAAGCTTGACTGCGCGATCATCCATGTACAGCAGGCATCTCCGGATGGAACCTGCATTATCGATGGTGATGAGTTCCACGATGTTGATATCGCTATCGCTGCAAAACGCACGATCGTTACATGCGAGGAGATCGTAAGTGACGAGTACATCCGCCGTGATCCTACAAAGACAAGAATCTTCGGCGAGTGCGTAGACGCTGTTGTTCGTGCTCCGTACGGTGCATGGCCGGCACAGTGCTATGGCTACTATGATGATGATGATAAGGGACTTAAGGAGTACGATAAGGCTTCCAAGTACCTTGATGCTGAGGATGCTAAGGCACAGCTCGCAAAGGCTGCTGCAAAGGCTGAGAAGGCTGCTGCTGCTAAACCGGAAGACGAGAAGCTTGCAAAGGCTGCAGAAGTTGCAAAACAGGCTGCAGAGGATGCTGCTAACGGCACAAAGATTCCGGAGACCTTCAAGGATTACCTCCAGAAATATGTATACGGCTGCAAGGATCAGGATGATCTTCTTAATGTCCTTGGCGGCGCTCGCCTCATGAACCTTAAGAATGAGCCGCATCTTGGCTATTCTACCAGACACTAATTGAGGGAGGGAAATTCAAAAATGGCTGATTATACAAAGTATACAAAGCAGGAAATGCAGGCTTATGCCATCGCAAAAAATATTAAAGAAAATCAGATCGTTATCGTTGGTACCGGTCTTCCGTTAATCGGCGCTTCTCTTGCGAAGCGTGTGGTTTGCCCGAGCTGCCATCCGATCGTAGAGAGCGGACTTATGGACTGCTCACCGGTAGAGGTACCGCGTTCCGTAGGTGATAACCGTTTCATGGCTCACTGTGCAGTACAGTGGCCGAACGTTCGCTTCGTAGGTTTCGAGGCTAACGAGTGGCTTCATGACGCTGACCGTATGATCGCTTTCATCGGCGGCGCTCAGATCGACCCGTACGGTAACGTAAACTCCACATGTATCTTCGGTAAGGGCGACTACGTTCAGCCGACAACCCGTTTCACAGGTTCCGGCGGAGCTAACGGTATCGCTACATTCTGCAACACCATCATCATGATGCAGCACCAGAAGAGAAGATTCATGGAGCATGTTGATTACATCACAAGCTGTGGCTGGATGGACGGCCCTGGCGGACGTGAGAGAGCAGGTCTTCCGGGCAACCGCGGACCGCAGATGGTAGTTACAGATCTTGGTATCATGAAGTTCGACGAAGAGACCAAGAGAATGTACCTTGCTTACTACTATCCATTCTCCTCTCCGGAAATGGTTCAGGAGAACACAGGTTTCGAGATCGATACTTCCAGAGCACAGCTTATGGAAGGTCCGGATCCGGAGATCATTCGCGTTATTCGTGAAGAGATCGACCCAGGTCAGGCTTTCATTAAAGTTCCGAAGGAAACAAAGTAATCGAAACGATCATTTAAAATATAATCATGCCGCGGTCAGTGACTGGCAAAAACCGCTGACCGCAGCGATCGCGTATATATAAGGAGGAAGAACATGGGTTACTTTTCCATGCCGAAATATTTCCAGGAAATGCCTACTGTTGGTAAAGAGCTGGTAAATGTAAATGACGAGAACGCAAAAGAGATCAAAGCCGTAGAGGCTGACATCCATGAGTCCATCGAGAAAGCTCTTGCAGCTGGTATCACAACAGAAGAGAAGTTAAACGAGCGCGGACAGCTCTCCGCAATGCAGCGTATCAACGCTCTCATTGATGAGGGAACATGGTGCCCGTTAAACAGCCTTTACAACCCGGAAGGCAACAAGTTCGGTACAACAAACATTCTTAACGGACTTGGCCGTGTAAACGGAAAATGGGTTTACATCATCGCTTCCGATAACAAGAAGATGGCCGGCGCATGGGTACCGGGACAGGCAGACAACCTTCTGCGTGCTTCCGATGCAGCTAAGATGCTCCACCTTCCGCTCGTATATCTGTTAAACTGCTCCGGCGTTGAGTTCCCGAACCAGGATAAGGTTTACCCGAACAGACGCGGCGGCGGTACACCGTTCTTCCGCAATGCTGAGTTAAACCAGCTTGGTGTTCCGGTTATCGTAGGTATCTACGGAACAAACCCGGCAGGCGGCGGATACCACAGCATTTCCCCGACAATCCTTATCGCACACAGCCAGGCAAACATGGCAGTAGGCGGCGCTGGTATTCTTTCCGGTATGAACCCGAAGGGGTATATTGACGAAGAGTCTGCTGAGCAGATCATCGCAGCACAGATCGAAAACGGCAAGAAGCACGTTCCGGCTCCGGGTTCCGTTCCGGTTCACTACGATGAGACTGGTTTCTTCCGTGAAGTATATGAGAACGATTACGGCGTAATCGAGGGTATCAAGAAGTACGTTAGCTACCTTCCGGCATACAACCTCGAGTTCTTCCGTGTTGATGATCCGAAGGCACCGGCTCTTCCGGCTGAGGACCTTTACAGCATCATCCCGATGAACCAGAAGCGTCCGTACGATATCTACGATGTAATCGGCCGTCTCTTCGACGGCAGTGAGTTCGCTGAGTACAAGAACGGTTACGGCCCGGAGGTTGTAACAGGTCTTGCTAAAGTAAACGGACTTCTCGTTGGTGTTGTAGCAAACGTTCAGGGTCTCCTTATGAACTATCCGGAGTACAAACAGAACTCTGTTGGTATCGGCGGAAAGTTATATCGTCAGGGCCTGATCAAGATGAACGAGTTCGTAACACTTTGCGCTCGTGACAGAATCCCGCTGATCTGGTTACAGGATACAACTGGTATCGATGTAGGTGATGACGCTGAGAAGGCTGAGCTTCTTGGTCTTGGTCAGTCTCTGATCTACTCCATCCAGAACTCCAAGCTTCCGTCCTTAGAGGTTACACTTCGTAAGGCATCCGCAGCTGCTCACTACGTACTTGGCGGACCGCAGGGCAACGATACAAACGTATTCTCCCTTGCAACAGGCGCTTCTGAGTACTATGTAATGCCGGGTGAGACAGCAGCAAACGCTATGTACTCCAGAAAACTTGTTAAGGCTAAGAAGGCCGGCGAGGATCTCCAGCCGATCATCGACAAGATGAACGACATGATCCAGATGTACCACGACAAGTCCCGTCCGAAATACTGCACAATCAAGGGTATGGCTGACGAGATCGTTGATCTTACAGAGATCCGTCCGTACATCCAGGCATTCACAGAGTCTGCTTACCAGAATCCGGAGTCTATCTGCCCGTTCCATCAGATGGTAACACCGCGTGCGATCCGTGAGTGGAACACATTTAAAAAAGCTTGATTCTGACTGAAGGATAGAGTAAAATGATACGTATCCAGGCCAGGGGAGTACTTTCTCTGGCCTGGATATACTGGTATAACAAAGCCAGTTTCATTTTACATTTTCAGTATACCCGGAGGTTATTATGAGTGCAATTTACACCCTGGGAATTGACGTTGGATCCACGGCTTCCAAATGCATTATGCTTAAGGATGGCCAGGAGATCGTAGCGAAATCCCTGATCGATGTAGGTGCAGGTACCAGCGGCCCCCAGCGCGCGATCGATGCAGTGCTGGAAAACGCAGGCATGAAAAAAGAGGATGTGGCATTTACCTTGGCAACAGGATACGGCCGTAACTCTTTAATGAATTTTGCAGACAAACAGATGAGTGAGTTATCCTGCCACGCAAGGGGAGCTTACTTCCTGTTCCCTGACGTTCACACCGTCATTGATATCGGCGGTCAGGACGTTAAGGTCCTTCATATTGACAACGGTGCAATGACCAACTTCCAGATGAACGACAAATGCGCTGCAGGAACCGGAAGATTCCTCGACGTAATGGCGGGCGTTCTCGAAGTAAAGGTCCAGGATCTTGGTCATCTTGATTCCCTCTCCAAGAAGAGAGTCGAGATCAGTTCCACATGTACCGTATTTGCGGAGAGTGAGGTTATCAGCCAGCTGTCGATGGGAACCGATAAGTGCGATATTATCGCAGGAATCCACCGCTCCGTGGCTCACCGTGTCACTGGACTCGCCCATAGGATCGGAGTTGTTCCGGCACTCGTCATGACTGGCGGTGTCGCTCAGAACGAGGGTGTAGTCAAAGCTCTTCAGAATGAGCTTGGATGTGAGATCCACAGATCTCCTCTGACACAGTATAACGGTGCGCTTGGTGCAGCCTTATATGCATATCAGGCAGCAAGCCGCCGCGCATAAAACAGTTTGACGTTTATCGTCCATGTGAATCTGCATGGATCTGTTAAACAGAAGTAGGTTATGCAATTTTATGGCTGAAAAACAGCTGTGGGCCTGTCCCGCAGCCGCGGTCGGTCATGATTGATAAGAAATGGAGGATATTTATTATGGCAAAGCAGGTTAGCCCTGGTGTTCTTGCGCTGCGTAAAGTCGTAGATGACGTTCATAAAGACGCGCGCGAAGCCAAAAAGAGAGGCGAGTTAGTTGGTTGGTCTTCTTCCAAATTCCCGTGCGAGCTCGCAGCAGCATTTGATTTAAACGTTATGTACCCGGAGAACCAGGCAGCTGGTATCGCAGCAAACCGTTACGGTGAGCTTATGTGTCAGGCAGCTGAGGATCTTGGTTACGACAACGATATCTGCGGATACGCACGTATCAGCCTTGCTTACGCAGCCGGTGTCCGTGTAGCGCGTAAGTTTGACCCGGAGACAGGTGAGTACATCATCGATCCGAGCACAGGTAAGCCGTTAAAGGACGCAGACGGAAACATAGTGATCGATGAGGCAACAGGCAAGCCGAAAAAAGATCCGAAGACTCAGACTCCGTATCTTGAGCTTGTAAACCTTCTTGAGCTTGAAAAGCTTCCGGATGGACCGGATAAAGAGCGCCGTATTGCAGCGATCTCCCCGATCCGTCAGATGCAGATCCCGCAGCCGGATTTCGTTCTCTGCTGCAACAACATCTGTAACTGTATGACAAAGTGGTATGAGAACATCGCCCGTATGTGCAACGTTCCGCTTATCATGATCGATATCCCGTACAACAACACTGTTGAAGTTGCTGATCAGAACGTTCGCTATGTTCGCGGACAGTTCGATAAGGCAATCAAGCAGTTAGAGGAGCTTACAGGCAAGAAGTTCGACGAGAAGAAGTTCGAGCATGCATGTGAGAACGCAAACCGTACAGCAAAAGCATGGTTAAAAGTCTGTGATTACTTACAGTACAAACCGGCTCCGTACAGTGGTTTCGACCTGTTCAACCATATGGCTGACGTCGTAACTGCACGTGCAAGAGTTGAGGCTGCTGAGGCATTCGAGCAGTTAGCAAAAGACCTTGACGAGACGATCGCTAAGGGTGAGACAACAACTCCGTTCCCGGAGAAATACCGTGTAATGTTCGAGGGTATTCCGTGCTGGCCGAAGCTTCCGGCTCTGTTCAAACCGTTAAAGGCTAACGGCGTGAACGTAACAGCAGTTGTATATGCACCGGCATTCGGTTTCGTATACAATGGTCTGGATGAGATGGCTCGTGCTTACTATAAAGCACCGAACTCTGTATGTATCGAGCAGGGTGTTGCATGGCGTGAAGGCATCTGCCGCGACAACAAGGTAGATGGCGTTCTCGTTCACTACAACAGAAGCTGTAAGCCGTGGTCCGGTTACATGGCAGAGATGCAGCGTCGCTTCACGAAGGATCTTGGCATTCCGTGTGCAGGATTCGATGGTGACCAGGCTGACCCGCGTAACTTCAATGCCGCTCAGTACGAGACTAGAGTACAGGGTCTTGTTGAGGCTATGGAAGCAAACATCCAGGCAAAGGAGGCTAAATAGACCATGAGTATCAACGCATTATTAGACGAATTTAAAGTAAAAGCTGCAACTCCGAAACAGCAGCTTGCTGAATATAAAGCACAGGGCAAGAAGGTCATCGGCGTTCTCCCGTACTACGCTCCGGAAGAGCTTGTATATGCTGCAGGCATGGTTCCGATGGGAATCTGGGGCTCCAACAACAAGACAATCAGCCGTGCAAAAGAGTACTGTGCAACCTTCTACTGCACAATCGCTCAGCTCGCACTTGAGATGCTCCTTGACGGAACAATGGATCAGTTAGACGGAATCATCACACCAACAATCTGTGATACATTACGTCCGATGAGCCAGAACTTCCGTGTTGCTATGGGCGACAAGATGAAAGTTATCTTCCTTGCTCATCCGCAGAACCGTTTCGAAGAGTTCGGACTTAAGTTCTGTGAGGAGGAGTACGCAAACGTTAAGGCTGATCTCGAGGAAGTATGTGGTCACGAGATCACCAACGATGCGATCCTTGACGCAATTAAGGTTTACAACAAGAGCCGTGCAGCCCGCCGTGAGTTCGTAAAACTCGCTAACGAGCACTGCGACGTTGTAACTCCTACAAAGCGTTCCGCTGTATTAAAGGCATTCTTCTTCATGGAGAAACCGGAATACACTGCAAAACTTGAGGAGTTAAACAAAGAGCTTGCAGCTCTTCCGGTATGTGACTGGAAGGGAACAAAGGTTGTTACATCCGGTATCATCGTTGACAACCCGAAGCTTCTTGAGATCTTCGAGAACAACAACATCGCGATCGCAGCTGATGATGTTGCTCATGAGAGCCGTTCCTTCCGTACAGATGTTCCGGAGGACGAGCAGGATGCTCTCAGAGCTCTTGCAAAACAGTTTGCAAACATGGATTACGATATCCTTCTTTATGATCCGCAGTCTTCCAAGAACCGCCGTGGCGAGTTCGTAGCTGACATGGTTAAGAAGAGCGGCGCTCAGGGTCTTGTACTCTTCATGCAGCAGTTCTGTGATCCGGAGGAGATGGAGTATCCGTACCTCAAGAAAGCTCTCGACAACGCAGGTATCCCGCACATCAAACTTGGTGTTGACCAGCAGATGAGGGACTTCGGACAGGCTGCAACTGCTATCGAGGCATTTGCAGATGTTCTTGAGATGAGAAAGTAAATAATTCATAATAAATAGGGGCAGGCGTTCCTGTTTCTTAGTGTTCACGCGGAGTCAGGCGAAAAACCGCCGTACCGAACATGATTTCCTTTCGGGGAGATCATGGAGGTGCGGTGGTTTTTTTGTTTTATGGGATGCTGTGTCATAGTGGCTCCGGGTGCGCACAGGACCGTCTCCGGACGCGGGTGCGAGTGGATTTCAGGGGCGGTTCCTCTAAGCCCCCGGAAGAATGCTAAGGGCGGAGAACAGGGGACACAACTCGCCTGCGGCTCAAACAAGTGTCCCCTGTCCTCCAACGCATTCTCCCGGGAGCCAAGAGGAAGCCATGCCTCTGGAATCAGGCACCCGTGTCCGGAGGCGGTCCTGCGCTGGGGGATGGGAGATATGGAAAAGAGAAAAAAGAAAAAAGAGGTTCCGTGTTGGGGGATAGAGGAAGGCAAGCCTGCAGATATAAATTTAAGTAAAGGACACTATCGGAAAATACTAAAATGTGGTATATTAGCTTGTAAAGATAATTATCGCGGCATAATATATGATTCTGAGAAAAAAGAATATTAATGCAAAATAAATGGAAAATTCAGAGAAAATGGTGTGTACAACTGTACAGGTTTTGAAGAGTTTCAGGCGGTGGAGGCAATTTCTTCGGTTCTGGAGCATCACGGATTTCAGGTGCAAAAGGGGTATGGAGGTCTTCAGACTGCCTTTCGCGCAGATAAAGCGGGAAAAGGGAAGGGACCGAATGTTGCATTTCTGGCGGAATATGACGCACTCAGAGGCATTGGTCATGGCTGTGGTCATAATCTGATTGCCACCTGTTCGACTGGGGCATTTTAGGACTTGCCTCCATGATGGCGGAATTAAACGGAAATGTTTGCCTGATCGGAACTCCGGCGGAGGAAGGAGGAGCTGGAAAGGTAAAACTTCTCAGAAATGGAGCATTTGACGATGTAGACTTCGCTTTGATGATGCATCCGTCATCCGGAGGAGCGAATCTGGTTGGCAGAGGCGGCAGGGCAGCATGTACGCTGACAATTAGTTTTACGGGAAAAGGAGCGCATTCCTCCGTGCCGAAGAATGGAATCAATGCGTTAAGTGCTGTTCTTCATGTGTTCCAGCAGATTGATCTTCTACGTCCGACATTCGATCCTCAGGACAACATCAATGGAATTATAACAAACGGTGGCAGCGCTGCAAATGTGATTCCTGCGCAGGCAGAATGTGAGTTCTGTGTCCGGGCGGATACGATGAAGAGGACGGAGGAACTGATTGAAATTTTAAAACGCTGTGTAGAAAATGCAGAAAAACTGACAGGAGCAAATGCTTTGATTAATCTGGGCGATATCTATGCGGAACGATATCCAAATCAGCCGATGTGTCAGGCATTCAAGGATAATATGGAATTGATAGGAATTCACATGGAATGGCCGGATCCGAAAAAGCAATACGGTTCTTCGGACATCGGAAATGTATCCATCAAAATTCCGGCGATTCATGATTATCTGTCCATCACAGATGACAAAACAATTCAGGGTCATACGATAGAGTATGCAAATGCGGCAGGAAGCTTAGAGGCGCAGGAAATCTGCTTAAAAGGCGCAAAAGGACTTGCCATGACTGGATATGATATTTTGGTGGATCCTGACTTTCAGAAAAATATCCGCACATATCACGAAAAACAAATCCCCATTTTTTATAAAGAAAAATAGTTTGGAGAATGTATTGGCACTGTTGTTTCTTTTCTCCCTTTTCGGAATTGTGTGTCTGAATGAAAAAAATGTGTAATTATGCATTATTGATGCATAAATATAACATTAAGGGTAATTTAAAAACGAATTTGTTTGAAGTTTCACCAAATCAATGGAGGTGTTTGATTATGAAAAAAAGAATAATTGCAGTAATTGTAATTTTAGCTGTATTAGTAGCTCTATTCTTTATTGGCACAGGTTTTCAAAAAAGAATGGATGTCGTATTAGTTGATTACTCTGTATCAGAGGATGGAACGGAGATCACGCTTGATGTAGGAATTCCAACATCTACAGGATATATCAGAGGATTTAAAGACAATGGCGGTGGAGTAAAACCACATTATCTTACATTTTTTTCGACATTTGGTGGAATAAACAGTCCGATTGGAGCAGAGCATAGCTTCCAATTAGAGCTTACTTCGGATGATACAGAAATTTATTTTAACAGACCGGAGAGAGGTTACGAGTTGGTTTTAGTGAAAGATGAAGAAACAGGTCAATGGCTCAGACCAAGTGGAATAGGTGAAGAAAATAACACTATTTTTGAAGCAACCATTCTTGAAATTCGTGATAATTATTTTTTAGTAGAACCAGTAGAGGGTAGTCAAGAATTAAACAGTGCAGATCTGATTACAGTACCAATGAAAAACATAGGTACTGCTCCACAACCAAATGTTGGTGACATTATTGAAATAGCATATAACGGAGAAATTGCAGAAAGTTATCCAGCACAGATAACAGAGGTTTACGGTATCAAAGTTGTCAAAGAAGCAGAACAATAAATAACAGGATAGTTTGGGCTAAGTAATATCAGAAACACTTTTCCGAAAAGGGAGTGATGCAGACTTTAAACAATATGATGTAATATTGCAAGATAAAGTAAGAACAGGAATGCAAAAGGTTATCGGTGGTTACTACACAGATGCATTACAAGCTTCAAAAGATAATAAGGCATTTTTAACAAAATATATCAATAATCTACGCGCATAATAAGAAGGTGGATAAACTTATGACAAGAGAAGAAGTATTTAAAAGAATTTGGAATTGGCATAACTTTTTGTATCGTTATACAGATGGTAAATTTGATGATTTTAGATATGTTGTTTTGGGATACTGTGAATCAAGCAGACCTGATGAGTTGAATATAACATCATACGATATGCAAATGCTTGATAAAATGATTGAAGTATATGAAGCAAATAACATATCAGAAAATGATAAAGGCTTTTTGGCAAGCAGAATGCATAAAATTTCAAATAAGTGCGACTGTCGATTTGAAAATAGAAAAACCAAACAAGAGCAATTAGATTTCATAAATAGTTTGTCTGAAAGTCAGCTGAAAGAAGTTGTCAAACAGATTGAAATGTATGATTTAGCAAGAGAATTATATAGCAAAGACTATAGATAAGTAAAAGGCTACCTCACCATCCAAGTGAAGTAGCCTTTCAAAAATTTCAATTTCACGAATTGCGTATAATCATTAAGTAAAACGAACTCCCCATTATGGAAAAATAAATAAAAATCGTGGAAAACGTATAAAAATGAGTTTATATACAGTAGGAACACTTTTCCGAAAAGGGAGTTTCTTTTTATAGAGCAACAGGCTGACTTGAAAAAGTAAATTCCAGTGCAACGGTAAATTCCACCGTGCATTAAA
>OGDQ01000039.1_pt1 | contig 100509 bp, 82 predicted proteins | sample 1570451 | NCBI WGS metagenome assembly OGDQ01 (sample SAMEA2582171, study PRJEB24529) | metagenome | biome: Human gut stool | place: China | collected 2011 | reverse complement strand
AAAATGGTTCCCTTCGGGTCTGTGACCACATAGGAACTGTGCATCTGCATCAGATTCGGTTTGAGCCAGAAGCGGGTCTTACCGGAACCGGAGCCGCCAATCACCAGCACATTTTTGTTTCTGGCGGTCTTTGGGTCCTTGGGGCGGCTGTTCATGGTCAGGCTCTCCGTTTTCGTCAGAATCACATTGTTCTGAAATACAGGATCAACGTAAGGTGCAATATCCTCACGGGTTCCCCATGAAGCGTTTTGTCAAGTGCTTTTTTGAGTTATTGACGCAAGCCCTTGTTAGTGCGGCGGGAAACGGGACAGGAAAAGGGGCGCAAAACGCGCCTGTGGACGCTTAGAAGCCGTTTTTGCGGGTGGGTAGTATAAAACCCTTACCCGGTGGGTTTTCGTGTCTGAAACGCCTTAAAAATCAAGCCTTTTTAAGCCCTATTGCGTAACACTCCATTCTGTTCCTTGGGAGAGGTCGGGGGCGCGGGGGCAGAGCCACCGCATAACCTACCGACAGCCGCCGAAGTAGTGCAGACGGTTTTGCCGTTAGAATGGAGCAGACGAAAGCGGGGCAGGATTTTTTATCCTGTTCCCCGTTTTCGGCGGCGAAATGGCAACGGCAAAAATCCAGACGGTCAAGGGTTTAAGAGTGGAGATTTTTTCGTGCACTTTGCGAAAAAAAACTACTCGCCCCTTGACGGTCTGGATAGTCGGAACGGACGTAGAACGGGGGATTGCTTTTCGTAATTGGGTATGGTATAATTTTCCCCAGTACAAACCGATAAATCGGAATTTAACGAACAAGATTTATATATTGACTTAAGGAGGAAACTTATGGACATTAAAGAAATCATTGAATGTGAATTTGGCTTAATAGTTCATGATATTTTTGTTCTAGGTCAGGGGCTTGATAGTATTGCATATCTTGTAAATGATGAATATGTATTTAAACAGTCAAAAAATGATGAAGCCAAAAATAATTTGAATAAGGAGATACAAGTATTAAATTATCTGAAAGGTAAAATTACATTACAGATACCTAATATTGAATATTATAGTGAAGAATATGGTGTATGTGGTTATAAAGAAATCAAAGGTAATAAACTAAGCCCTATTATTTACAAAAATATGAGTGATGATGAAAAGGATAAGTTGGTACAGGATATTACATTGTTTCTAAGAGAAATGCATTCTATGCCTTTACCTAATATTGATGGGTTAGAATTGAATGTAATTGATGATTATAAAAGTGATTATGACATTTTACGGGAAATAATCTATCATAAAATACCTGATCGTTCAAAAGAATGGATAGATGATTTATATAAAAGGATATTAAATGATGAACGAATTTCTCAATATGTTAAAGCCCTATGCCATAATGATTTAAGCTGTAATCATATTATAATTAAAAACAACAAGGCTGTTGGTATAATTGATTTTGGAGATGTTGCTATTACTGACAGAGATAAGGATTTTATATATTTGCTTGAGAATAGCAGTGAAGAAATTGGCAGAGAATTTGGTTTAAGAGTTTTGGAATATTATAATCATCCAAATATAAATATAGCAATTTTGAAAGCAAATTTGAATGATGAATATTACCCCATTGAGCAAATACTTGAGGGACGAGCAAAAAAATTAGATAAAATGTATCTTGCAGGATTAAATAAAATAATAAATGTTGGAGAGTTGAAAGATGAATAAAGAATATGGTATGATAGATTGACAAATTCCAGTTTATCGGTCTAATAAAAGTCCAAAACAGGGCGGCAGGGCAGAAGCGTTGACTATTCCGCCGCCCTGTCCGTTATCGCTCCACATCCTGCTTTCTGTGGGGTTGCTGTTCTCGCTGTTCCTGCCGCAAGATACTATAAACGCTCTTTCTGATTTTCTCGGCTTCTTTCACTTCCTCTTTCAATGCAAGATACCGCTGATTAAGCGTTTTCCTCTCGGCGGTCAGCTTGGTGTATTCTTCTTTCCATGTCTTTGTCGGGATTGTGGTCTTGCCGTTCATCACGCCTTTGAGATAATCTTTCGCTGTTGTGAATAAGATTTGCTCGGCTTCGGTCAGCGGCTTCTTTCCCTTACACTTGAAATAAATGTCGGCTTGCTCTAAGTGCTTTTTCAGAGTGGCAAGCCGCCGTTCAACGGGTTTCAGTTTCCCTTGAATATCCAGTTGTTCCCCTATCATGGACTTGAATTTTTCATCAAGCCCCGCCATATCCATGATGTTATTGGTTTGCAGGAAATTCAGCATTTTTGCCGCGTCTTTGAGATTATACAGGGATTGGGAATATCCCGTTTTCCCCGCCTGTGCCTTGCGTGACAGTATACCTTGAATGTAGTCGGCAAGGGTGGGCGGCTCGGTGTTCCCGGCTTCTTCTTTCAACCAGTTTTGCAGTTTGGAGATACGCGCCTTTAACTGCCGCAACTTCTGGTTCGTCACTTCGATTTCCCGGTTAAGGTCGCCGCGCCCGGTGCGGATGCCGCGCTTCTCCATAGCGGAAGCGGCAACGCCTAAATGGACGGTGGGGATTTGGTTTATTCCCTGCCGTTCATAACTGCGGTGGTCGATACGCTCGGCGTGTTCGTACTGTTCCAATGTCTGATTACAAAGCCTCGCCCATGCCGCCCGCCATTCCTCGGCTTTGGTCTGCTCGTTCCAGTCGGTAGCGGGAATGGATTTACATTTATACTGCCGCTTTTTCGGGTCATAGATTTTATTACCGTCCCTGTCAAGAATGTACTCTTTTTTCTGCTTCGCTCCCCACTCGCCGCCCTCGTCAAAAGGGCGCATTGTCAGCATGATATGGGCGTGGGGGTTGCCGCCGCCCGTATCATGTAGGCATACATCGGCGCACATTCCCGCCGCCACAAAATGCCGTTTCACATACTCGCGGACAAGGGAAATGCTTTGCTCCCTCGTCAGTTCGCGGGGCAAGGAAATTTCAATCTCCCGCGCAAGTTGGGCGTTTTTTGCTTTCTCGATTTTCTCCACTTCGTTCCACAAAACCGCCCTGTCCGCATATTCAGCGGGGGCGTGGTCGGGTAGTAAAATCTCGGTGTGGACGACACCGCCCTTGTGGGTGTAGTCGTGGGTCATTCCGTCAAACTGGTTTGTGATTTTCTCCCCCGCCCGGTAAGCGGCGGCGGCAACAGCGGATTTGCCCTTGCCGCGGGATATGACTTTGATACTGCAATGGTAGATTGCCACGCGCCGCGCTCCTTTCTGCGGGCAACTCCCGCCGTTTTCTTTTGTGCCGACAGGCACAAAACGCCGTCTGCAAGACCGCACATACCACATTCATGTGGTATATAAGTGCGCCCTTGCTTTAAGCAAGGGTATGGGCGTAAGCCCGTTACCCTTGTAGACCGCCCCCGCCCGCGTCCCCGTCTGCGCTGTCCTCGCGGGCTGTATGGGCGGTTTTAGCGGCGGGTGGCGTGTTACCCTGTGCCGCCGTTTCCGCGTCCTGTGCGGGGGCTGTGGGGGCGTTCCGGGCGGTCAATTCGTCCAGTATGCGGCGGGCTTGGTCGCTCATTACCGTCTTTTCAAGAAAGGTCTTGAATTGTTCCTCTGTCAGCGGTATCGTGTCGGGGACAAGGCTTTCAAAAAGCCCCATGCGGCGGCATAGGCGTTTCGTCCTGTCCTTGCGCTCCTGTGCCTTTTGCTCCTGCACAAGCTGTCTGCGCCTGTTTTCAAGTTGTCGGATTTCTTCCTCAATGCTTGTGATTTTTTCGGCTTTGGTCTTTGCCATGCGTCAATCGCTCCTTTCATGTCTGGCGTGGAATGGAATGGATGGGATAGGAATGGATTTTTACAGACAATCGGTTTCCCGTTTTATTCCTGCCTGTCGGCAAGTATCATTTTCAACAGCTTGTCGCGGAATGTTTCTGTGCCGTTGTGGTTGAAAAACAACTCCGCAACAATGGTCTGCCCGTTCCTGTGTGTCGTGATGATACCGTCCGGCTTTCGGGGCAGGGTGGGCGTTTCTCTCTTTTCTGTCAATGGGTCGCTCCTTTCTGTGGGCGCGGAAAAGGGATTTCCCATGATTGGAAAATCCCTCCCGGCTGTTGGCTATTCAGTTTTACTGTGCGGTTGCGGCGGCTTGCGCCTTTTTCCTTGCCCGGTATTCCCTCGCTTTGATACGGTCATACTCCCGTTGCTTTTCAATGTTTCTGGCGCGGTAGGCTCTGGAATATTCCCGGTGGTAAGCGCGGCTCTTTTCCTTTTTCGCTTCTTCGATTTCCTCCCTCATTTGTATGATTTCCTGCTCTGTCGGCTCTGCAAGCTGTGTCAGTTCGTTCTCAAACCTGCCGATATGGTTGAAGTATATCCCGATATGCTGAATGGCGTATCTTGCCCGTTTCTGGTCGCGCTCATGCACTTCGATTTTGCTGATAAACTCGTTGAGGATAGCAGGGGTGAGTTCGGCAAAGTCGGCGTAGCGTTCTGTCAGCTTCACAAACCTCTGCGCCCGCCCTCCCGCGTTCTCAAAAGCCGATAACTGCTCTTTGATTTCCGCAAGCTCCGTTTTCAGTGTATAGTATTCTTCTGAATACTTCTGCGACATCTGCTCGTAACGGTCTTGTTCAATCGTGCCGAGGGCGTTATCCTCGTACAGCTTATCCAGAACCTTTTCGATTTGTTCAAGCCGCGTTGTAATCTGCGGGACACGTTTCTGCTGTTTCTTCGTCCGGTCGGTCTGCTGTACGTCAAGGCTCTTTTTCACTAATGCTTCAAAGTCTGCCCGGTTGCTGATAGAGTATTCCGCGATTTTTTTCAGCACTTCGGAAACGGTCTGCATGAGTAAATCCGCGTCCATGATGTGTGGGGAATTACACTTGGGGTTTCTGGCTTTTCCCTTGTGGTACTCACTGCAATAGGCGATATGCCGCTTGCCGCCGTTCCTGTAATCTATCCGTATGTGCATTTTTGCGCCGCAGTCCTTACAGAAAAGCAAGCCCGACAAAGGGTGGATTTCCCCGTCCCCGTTGGGGCGTTTGACGGGAATGTTTTCCAAAATCCGCTGTACGTTCTCAAAATCGGCGCGGTCAACAATCGGCTCATGCACGTTTTCCGTAATCTGCCACTGGCTTCTGTCTACATAGTGGTTTCGTTTGTCCCGGAAATGCTTTGCTGTCTTGAAGTTGACTACATCACCGCAATACTCTTGTCGCGTAAGGATTTTTGTCAAGGTCGTCTTGTTCCATTTATAGCGGTTTTCCTCGTTCAGCGGCTTGCTTTTTGCCGTTCCCCGCCCCCGGTCTTTCATGTAGAAAGTAGGGGTTGGGACTTGCTCATTTTTCAGATATACGGCAATCTGGTTTCGGTTCTTCCCGTCCAGAAACAGGCGGAAAATAAGGCGGACAACTTCGGCGGCTTCTTCGTCAATCAACCAGAAATCCTTGTCGCCGGGGTCTTTGACATATCCGTATGGGGCTTCGGTTGCGATTGGCTTTCCGCTTGCGCCTTTTGTGCGGATACCCGTTTTTACTTTCTTGCTGATGTCCCTTGCATACCATTCTGACATGATGTTGATGAACGGCGCAAACTCCAACGTGTCGGGCTTCTCGCTGTCTATCCCGTTGTTTACCGCGATAAAGCGCACGTTGTTCCGTCTGAAAATCTCCATAGCGTTTCCCACTTGGAGATAGTCGCGCCCCCAGCGGGTCATGTCTTTCATAATACAGACACCGATTTTTCCGTTTTCCACGTCCTCAATCATGCGGGAGTAGGCAGAACGGTCAAAAAATCTGCCGCTTTCGTCGTCATCAATGTAGTGCCGGATATTGGTTAATTTTAACTGTCTGGCGTAGCTTTCCAGAAATTTCTTCTGGTTCTGTATGGAGTTGCTTTCGCCGCCGTCCCTGTCCTCGTCCCCCACGGATAGGCGGGAGTAAAGGGCTGTGATTTTGCTGTAATCATTCATGTGCATATCCTCCTGCGTCAATATAGGTGTTGCTTACAGTTAAGATTATGCACTCCAGCGGGCCGAACCATATTCCAAACCATGTCGATATTTCTTGGCGTTCTTGCTTTTAAGATACACCGCCAGCCTCAGACCAACACCGCAGCACAGCCCTACCAACAAGTCCAATGGATGCAGGCTTGGCCAGGAACTTTGCAACGCCCCAGGCAGAACCGCAACCAGCGAAAGAAACTTTTCTGAAGCATCCGCCCCTTGTGCCATTCGCCATGCCTCTCCAAAATTGGTAGCAAACAGCCCCAGCAGGATATACGGCATATTCAGCAAAATGAGCTTTTTGATGTCCAATGTCTTTTTCATCGTTCCAGCTCCTTTCGCTTGGTGCGATCCACCACAGCATTTTTAACCATCTCTTTGAACTGGTTAAGTTTTGCCAGTACGGACGGGCGCTCTGTTTTCGTTGCCTTTTTGACCTTTTTGTTGGCGTACTCTGTAAAAGCTGCTGTCAGAGCATCTGCATCACGGCCTTTGAAAAAAATCAGGTACTTTGGCGGAGAACTGCTGCGGTCCTTTTTCACCGCATAATCCACACCATATTTCCGGGCGATTTTCTCAAACTCCTTGATAGATGGGTCTGTGATCTCAATGTTGGATATTCCCTGATTCTGCCCGACAAGCTGCTTCACAGTCTGTTTTCCATGCGGAACAACCGGCGCATCACGGCTTCTCTGTTTTTCCAGCTTCTTTTCCTTTCGATGTGCCATGTACTTGCTTATGGCAGCCTTAAACATTCTGCCGGTAAACTTTGTTCCACTGACAACCAGCGTCAAAGTTCTGTTTTCCACTTCTTCCTGCATTTTCTCGCCTCCTTTCCACGAAGTTTGCAGGGAATCTCATTTTTTGCTAAGGCGGAACCACCAGCCGCCGCAAAAGATAACGCTTCATACCGCCCTCCTTAGCGTAACTGGTCAGAATGGTCATAGTGCAGATTGCCCTGGCGTACCTTTGCGTGGCTCAAAATCTTAATCTGCCCCTTTTCCTGACTATCCAGTGCTTTTTCATAACCGGTATCCGACAGGAACAGGCGGGTTCGTTCGCCTTTCCAGCCAACAGGGGAATCGTTCGTCAGCACATCAAAAATAATCATGTGCCGGGTGTCCTCCGCAAAACGCTGGAGGTCCATATATCCATGACCGTGATAATTCTGCGCTCCTGCCTTTGCCCGCATTTCTTCCATCAGCTGCCCTATAGTCTTTCCCTCAGACATCATGCTTGCTCCTTTCTCCCGGCAGTTCCGGGCAATAAAAAAGCGACCATTTACCAGCCGCCATACAGATCGTGATTTACTTGTGAGGTGTAATGATTGCTTATCGTGGTGGGTGCATTAAACAGAACGGTCAGAAGATACTGCTTCATGTTGCGAATTTCCGTGGTGTTCTTCTGTAAACAGTCCATGACAAACTCAATGTGCGAGTTATCCAGCTTCAAGAACCTGGAACGAACGATTTCATGCGGAAAATCGCTTCCTGCAATACGGGTGGTCTTTCGCTTTGCACAGACCGTTTCCACGATTAGCTCCACAATCTCATCCAAATCCTCCCGATAAGTTTCATACTGCTGACACAGGTATTCATACCCGATATTCTCCTGAATCAATTCCCGATAACTCTCTATCTCTGTGAGTGACATCGCATCCCTTCCTTTCCGTTCCGGCAGACAATCTGCCGCGCAATTCCGGAAGGGAATGGAATCGGTACTTGATCCATAAATATTTTGTTTTTGAGTATTAGATTTCTCTATATTTAATTCTGCGGGCTTTTCCGTATCCGGTTTATCCATATACGGGTTTTCCGTATCTGGTGAATCCGTATCCGGTTTTCTAAGCTGTGGCTGCTCGTATATGACATACTCTGTATCGCTGATGCGTCCCTGCCGGTCACGCAACTTGTGCCGCACAATGTAACCGGCAGCCTCCAATTCCCGCAACGCAGCGCCTATGGCATCCACGCCCTCCTTACAGATCTTTGCAAGACCACGGGTGGTGTAATTCCAGTCCTCTGGCAAAGACAGCATCATGGAAAGCAGCCCCTTGGCTTTTAACGACAGGTTTGCATTTCGTAAATGATGATTGCTCATCACGGTATAATCACGGGTCCGTTCAATACGAAAAACGGCCATCGACCTCACTCCTTCCGAATTTTGGGTACAAAAAAACCGCAATCCTCATTCCAAAGAATTGCGGTGTTCAACACTTTTCAAATTTTCTTGCATAGAACCAAAACAGCGGCTTTCGAGGACGCGCCTCTGTAAATGGCTCCTCCTGGGCGAAAGGAAGTGTTTGCATCACTCGGTCAATATCCGTTGAATCCATATCATGCTGAGATTTGCAATCTTCCCGGATTGCTTCTTGAATTTCCTTTACCGTACACATAGTCATTCCTTTCCTTTCGTTGTATGAGTTTATGAGCGGCGGCGTTTTCCCGGTTTGAAATCGAGGATATGTCCCTCAATCACACGAGCGTAACGCTTGATCTTGATTTCCCGGCGCTGCTGGCTTTGCAGGGCAGCCTGATACCCGTCCTCGGTCAAAAACAGCCGCATTTCCTCTCCGGGACTGCCGTAAGCTGTGCTGGGACGCAGGACGGAAAACTCAATCATCCAGCGTGTGTTATCCCAAAACCTCTCCACGGCGAGAATGTCGTGTCCTTTCAGCTCACGGGCTGAAATATCCATCATAGGCGGCTCCTTTCATCGTTCCTGGTCTCTCTGACGCTTTTTCTGCCATGCCTCCAGCAACTTGATGATGGTTTCCTGCATCCGCTGGGGCGTATAGCTTTTAGGAAAATACTTCCGCAAGGTGTCAGAGGTTAATGTCACTCGGTCCAGATCGCTTTTCTTTTCCTCACCCATGATGACACGCATCATATCGAGGGTCAGATGCCCCTCCTGACTGTATTTTTTGAGCCGCTGGGCTTGAGAAAGAGAAGGGGTAGCCTGTTCGCTGTCCATTGCATCCAGCAAATCCCTCTGTTCCTCTTTTTTGAGGAAGGACAGCTCATAGGCAGGGTTCAGGGCAATCTTCTTTTCATCCACCATATCCATCAATTCAGAAATCAGCTCTGTCAGACGGATATAGCGAAAAATCTGGTTTTTACTCTGACCTACTTGCTCTGCCAAAATCTCACTGGACTTCTTGCCCTCTAACTTGTTCCCAACTTGGGAACAAGTTAAATCAACTCGCTCTCCCTGATGTTTCATAGCATCCAGTTTCATTTTATAGGCAAAGGCCCTCTCACTTGGAAGCAGGCTTTCTCGTTGCAGGTTGCTGTCAACCATAATGATCGTAGCGGCATCATCATCCAGATCACGGACAATTACCGGCATGGTCTCTTTTTCTGCCAGTTCACTTGCTCTGTGCCGTCTGTGTCCGGCCACCAGTTCATAACCGCCCTCCGGGTCCGGTCGAGCAATCGCCGGAACCAGAACGCCATACTGCTTGATACTGTCAGCGGTCTCCATCATGGCTTCGTCATCCTTGACTTTGAATGGGTGGTTCTTAAAGGGATGCAGTTCAGACAGCGGAATCTCCTGAATCTTTTCCAGCTTTGCATCCTGACGGCCTTCTTCGGTGGAGAACAGATCATCTACCGAGGCCAGCTCTATTTTTTTCGCGCTGCTTTTCAAGTTTCAACACCTCCTTCGTCAGATTTCGATACCCCTCTGCCACCTTGCCGCCAGGGTCATGGGCGAAAATACTTTTTCCCTCTGCGCTGATTTCCTTTGCACGGACAGAGTGTGGAATCTCCGTTCCAAAGATTTTGATTTTACTTCCATAGGTGTCCCGCAGCAAAGCAGCAATCTCTTTTGCAAAGTTGGTGCGGTTATCCACCATCGTCAGCAGGATACCGTCAATCTGGAGCTTTGGATTGATCTGCCGTTTCACCTTGCTGACCGTAGATAGAAGCTGTTCCAGTCCTTTGGCGGGCAGATACTCTGCCTGAACGGGAATTATGATCCTGTTCGCAGCCGCCAGCGCATTGACCGTAAGCATCCCCAACGAGGGCTGACAGTCAATCAGGATATGGGAATATTGTCCCTTCAGTGTGTCCAGATATTGCCGTAAAACCGTTTCACGGCTCATGGCGTTTACCAGAGAAACCTCCATACCGGAAAGCTGAATATCCGCAGGCATCAGGTCAACGCCTTCTGCATGATGCAGAATACCTTCTCCGGGGCGTATAGGCTGATCCATCAGAATTTTGCCCATTGCATCCGATAGTGTAAATGGCAGCTTGTCCGGTTGCGGATTTCCCAAGCTGATTGTCAGGCTTCCTTGCGGGTCCCCGTCGATCAGAAGCACTTTCTTTCCGGCCTGTGCCAGACCTATTCCCAAGTTCGCACAGGTTGTTGTTTTGCCAACGCCGCCTTTCTGGTTGGCGATGGCGATGATTTGTGTGTTCATGACTTCACCTCATTTCTGATTGTTACTGTTGTTTCTGGAAATAGAAAAAGCCGCCACTTCAAAATCATAAAGTGACGGCCCTTTCTAATGCCGGAATCTCTGAAACAAAAAAAGCACCCAGTTTGTTACTGAGTGCCTGCATTAGAATCGTATTTAATTGTTCAGATTTGGTCAGATTATGCCAAACCCTCCAGCGAAAAATCCGGTGTCTGAGAGTGCCAAATCACCCTCAAAAATACCCCCGAAATTGCTCTCTGGTTGTCCTATTTTTTAACCACTAAGGCCGTTTTTTGACCCCATTTTTGCCGGTTGTCCTATATTTAACCACTAAAAATTGGGTGAAAACGGCTCTCGTTTGGTCAAATCAAGTCAAACTATATCAGCCCGTTTAGGTATAAGAAAACCCCGGAAAACCTTGATTTTCCGGGGTTTTTGAACCATTTTGATATAGTCTGAGCAGTCGATTATCGCTTGCTGAACTGCGGAGCGCGACGTGCAGCTTTGAGACCGTATTTCTTTCTTTCTTTCATACGCGGATCTCTTGTTAAGAAACCAGCTTTCTTTAATACCGGACGGTACTCGATATCTGCATGAAGCAGAGCTCTGGAGATACCATGACGGATAGCGCCTGCCTGTCCGGAAACTCCGCCGCCGCGAACGTTAACGATAACGTCGAACTTATCAGCTGTCTCTGTTGCTGCTAACGGCTGACGAACGATGAGCTTTAATGTCTCAAGACCAAGATACTCATCGATATCTCTCTTATTGATTGTGATCTTACCTGTTCCCGGTACAAGATATACTCTTGCGATAGATTTTTTTCTTCTGCCTGTTCCGTAATATTTTGTGCTAGCCATTATGAATTTCCTCCTTTCAGACCTCTAATTAAAATTTGATTTCTAAAACTTCCGGCTTCTGTGCTGCCTGCTCGTGATCCGGGCCAGCGTAAACGTGAAGTTTTGTGATCATGCTTCTTCCTAAAGGTCCCTTCGGGAGCATTCCCTTAACTGCTAACTCGATAACCTTCTCCGGCTTCTTCTCGAGCATTTCTCTTAAAGTTGTCTCTTTCATTCCGCCTACATAGTCGGAGTGGCTGTAGTAGATCTTCTGGTCTAACTTCTTACCTGTAACTTTGATCTTGGAAGCGTTTGTTACGATTACGTAATCGCCGCAGTCGATGTGCGGAGTGTAGATCGGTTTGTTCTTTCCTCTTAAGATCTTTGCTACTTCTGATGTCAGACGACCTAATGTATATCCTGTAGCGTCAACTACGTACCATTTTCTCTCAATTGTTGCTGGACTAGCCATAAAGCTCTTCATGGGTTGACCTCCTGTTTGTACTAAATCAATCAATGTTCCTTTATCGTAAAATACTGTCTCCGGGGCTTTGGCTACAGCATTTTCAACCGATGTCACAGTTATACATTATATTATACATGGCCGGGTGTGTCAACCGTTTTTCTTCAAAATTTCGATTAAATTTTTCCGAAAAACCTATATTTTATCGTGGTTTTGGCATGGTCCTCTTTATCGTTCCCCGATATACGATCTCAGCTACAACTGCTGCCGAAAACTCCGTGATCCAGAACGCATTCCAGACTGCTCCGCCGCCAAACAAATGACATAAAATAAAAGCGGATGGAAGGATGACCACGATGTAGCGGAGCAATGAGATCACCAGGGACTGGACGCCCATGCCGATTCCCTCGAGGGCGCCTGATGCTGTGACAGACACCGTGGAGACGATAAATCCGGCGCTGATGATCCGGAGAGCGGTGCCGCCCGCTATGATAGTCTCCGCATTGTCCGTAAAGGCTCCGATCAGCGTGTTGGCGATTGTAAGACAGAGCAGTGTACCCGCCGCCATGATCACACCTGTCATGGCAAGCGTTGTCTTGTAGATCTTTGCAACCCTCTCCCGCTCTCCGGCGCCGAAATTGTAGCCGATCACCGGCCGCATCCCCTGGATGATGCCGCTGGCCGGGAAATAGAGGAAAGTCTGCAGTTTATAGTAGATTCCCAGAATGACCACATAGCTTCTGGAATACTGCGCCAGCAGACCATTTAACACAAAGATCATGACGGAGGGCAGTGCCAGATTGAGGATCGCCGGGATCCCGATCCCGTAGAGCTTCTTCATCGTATTTCCACCGGGAATCTTATACCTTGCTTCCAGCTTTACCGGAACCGGCCCTCGGAAATAGAAGGCAAGGTAGACTACGAGCGAGATAAGCTGCCCCACACCTGTGGCAATTGCCGCGCCGGAGATTCCCATTTTCGGAAAGAATGCCAGTCCAAAGATTAAAATCGGATCCAGAATAATGTTTGTGATGCAGCCGCCAATCAGGGCAATCATGGACACCTTCATCCGCCCCACTGCCTGAAAGATCTTTTCGAAGGCCAGTCCTGCCATGATGATCGGTGAAAACAGGAATGCGACGGATGCGTAACGCACACCGTACCGGATGACCTCCTGATCGCCTGTGAACATTCCAAGGAATTTTGGCATGATAACGATGCAGATCACAGCGAGGAGGATCCCGTGGATCACAGACAGGACAACACCCTGAGTCGCTGCCCGGCGCGCTTCATTCTCTTTTCCGGCACCTCTCGCTGTGGCGATCAGAGCGTTGATTCCCACGCCGAAACCGATCGCCATGGCATTGATGAAGTTCTGGATCGGAAATACCAGAGACAATGCTTCCATGGCATTCTCACTGATCCTGGCAACAAAATAACTGTCTACTATATTATAAAGAGAATTCACCAGCATAGACAGGACCATGGGCATTCCCATTCCCAGGAGAAGCGGAAAGACCGGCTTCTCCTTCATGAAAGTTTCATTCATATTTATATCCATTCCTTTCGCTCAGGCACAAAACGTTATGAAAATGTTCCCCTGAGCCTATTTTTTCTTTATAATTCTTCTTGCAGGGAACTCGGTATACTACAACTCACGGGGAGGTGAGTGGGCTGTCCGGCTTGCCGGATGACCGAATATTTATATGTGTAGTCCGCCTTTTCAAGCACAAATAAGTGTGACTAAAGAGCACGTAATCTTATCTTTATATAAACATTCTCGCGCCTCGCGCGGTCGCTTGCGACAGTCTACATCTTCGCGCGAGTGCGCATCTTTGGCACGTCAGTGCCTTTTTATGTAACAGGGAATTCCTTGGAATTTCCTGTTACATAAAAAAACCACACAACCACCCATAAAGCTTTTAGGTGATTGTGTGGCGAAAAAAGTTCTTCTCTAAAAATCCACACGAGTTTTAACGTCTGGTAGAATAACATAGATTTCGGATTCTGTCAACTATACGGAGCCCGAAGGCTCGGTGACCTGAACCTCTCACTCTCGAGGGCCCGAACATCTCACTTCCGCATCTGTCCGGCAAAATCTGCCATGTCCGATGCTGGCAGCTGATCACACATCTGCGATGCTGCGATTTCTTCTGTTTCACAGCGATTTCGTACCTTGCTTCTTTTTCTCCAGATAATCATTTAACTCCGCGTTCTTCACATTCGTGATGAACATATGACCCGGAGCGTGGGTGATGACGATCGGCGGCTTCGCCCGCTCGATGGCTGCCTGTGGGGTCACGCCGCAGGCCCAGAATACCGGGATCTCGCCCTCGCGGATCTCCACTGGATCTCCATAGTCCGGATGGTCGATATCCTTGATGCCGATCTTTTCCGGATCACCCATATGGACAGGACCACCGTGAACATTCGGGAACTTCTCCGTGATCTCCGCCGCTTTCTTTGCGTTCTCCGGCGTCATCGGGCGCATGCTGCATACAAGTGGGCCTTCAAACACACCGGCTTTCTCACATTCAATGTTCGTCTTGTACATCGGCACGTTTCTTCCCATCGAGATATGACGCACGTCGATTCCTGCCTGTAAGAGCGCCTCCTCGAAGGAGAAGCTGCAGCCGATGAGGAATCCGACGAAATCATCCTGCCAGTATTCGGAAGCATCTGTCACTTCATCGACCTTCACACCGTTTTTATAGATAAAGTACCGCGGAATATCGGTAACGATATTCGCTCCCTCTCCCATGTCATGGACAAGGGGGGATCCATCCATGATCTCGAGGATCGGACACGGTTTCGGATTGCGCTCCGCGAACTTTTTAAAATCCTCCGCATATTTTTTCGGCAGGATCACAAGGTTTGCCTGTGCGTATCCCCCGCACATTCCGGCCGTCGGTTCTGTGATCTCGCCGTCACGGATCTTTTTCCAGATCTCTTCCGGTCTTGTCGTTCTGTAATCTCCCATTTTACGTTACCCCTTTCTCCTATGCCGTTCTTTTCGTTTCCGGCATCTTAAGGTCCCGACCCATTCTGCTGAAACGCTTCGCCGATCAGGTCATTTTCCGGCCTGCATCCCCATATTTTTTACCGGAATCTCACAACCTCTTTTTCAAGCTCCACAAGAAACTCTTTTCCATTTACGGAGATCTTATAGGTTCCCGCCTTTACCCATGCGGTCTTGTTCGCCTCGGATGCCGCTGCGATCGCCACCGCCTGCTCATCATCCGCCGGTTCCACCGGGGTATTCAGTTTCTTCGCAAGCGCGTCAAACTCTTCTTTTTCCTTACAATAGAGAGCCTGCGCCTCATCCACCGTGACTTTCTCAAAATGGATCTTCATTCCCGGCATGCACTGGGCAAGCACCGGAAGGTCCACAGAGATCACATTGGCGATCTTTGTGTAGCCGCCTGTGGTCTGATGGTCCGCCATCATGACGATAGGATTTCCGTGGGACGGAACCTGGACAGCGCCAAAGCTAATTCCGTCGGTGATGATGTCGCCGCCGTTTTTATGCTCGATCACATCGCCTTCCATGCGGCAGCCCATGCGGTCGTACTCGTTGGAGATCGTGTAGGTGCTGTTTAAGAAGGTGTTGATTCCCTTATCTGTAAAACAGTCGTCCTGCGGGCCCATAACGACTCTGAGTGTCCATTCCTTTGCACCGTAAGACGGAAGTCCGTATACACGCTCGGCCATATGCGGGAGCCAGGATGCGGGAGCGCGGAAAGCGATCTCATCGCCGGTTCCTAATTTTCTTCCCTCGTATCCGCCGACTTTTGATTTCAGGTTCGTGGATCTGCTTCCCATAACGACCGGGATATCAAGTCCGCCCGCAAAAGCGATATACGCACGGCTTCCGCCGTACATGCCCATGAAGCTCAACGTCTGGCCCGCTTTTACCAGGACCGCACGGTATCTCTCCACCGGTTTTCCGTCGATCTTTGCCCCGAGGTCGCCGCCTGTCACCGCGATGATCTCATCTTCTGTAAATTTCATCGTCGGGCCCATCATCGTGATCTCGATGACCGCCTCGTTCGTATCATTTCCAACAAGGATATTGGCGAGTGACGCTGCCCTGGTATCCATGACACCAGATACGGACATTCCAGTCTCCTGATATCCGTAACGTCCCATATCCTGAATCGTTGTCAGGAATCCGCCGTTTATGATCTGAATGCCCATCACTCCGCCTCCTTATCATATACTACATACTGATATGTATCGTTCTCCACCTGTTTTTCGATGGCCTTGTACTCTTCTTCCGTCACCGGGCGGAATTTGATATACTGTCCGGACTCCAGGAGTACCGGTTTTTCCCGCTCGGAATCATACAGCTTTAACGGAGTTCTTCCGATGAGCTGCCAGCCTCCCGGGGATGCCACCGGATAGACTCCAGTCTGCTCTCCGGCGATTCCCACGGAGCCGCCCTCGATCTTTACGCGCGGACTCTTCAAACGCGGAGTCGCGATACGCTTGTCCATGCCGCCAAGATATGGGAAGCCAGCAATGAAGCCTAACATATAGATCAGATATTCTTCAGAGGAATGGATCTTTACGACTTCTTCCTCCGTAAGACCGTTATGCTCTGCCACATTCGCAAGATCCGGTCCCATCTCCCCGCCATAAAGCACCGGAATCTCGATCACGGTTGGCGGCGGGATCTGGATGCTGCCCATGGAGGACAGAACCTGCTCAAATTTTTCTGTCAGTGCTGAGAACCGGATCACTTCCGGCTTGTATACAACAAGAAGGGAACGGTAGGTCGGTACGGTCTCGACGATTCCCTCAATCTGTTCTTTCTCTAACGCGATCTTGAATGCGCGGATCTTCCGGTTGATCTCCGGACTGATCTCATTTCCAAATTCCACGGTGACTGCACAGTCACCGGAAACCAGATATCTTACATTTCCCACAGCGAGTCTCCTCTCTATACATTTGCGGCTGTTTGACATTTGTAAGATGTCAAACAGCTGCACTCTTTTTCCTATAAACTTAAATTTTTAATCTCGACGCCTTCCGCGATCAGTGTCTCACGGATATTCTTTACGAACTCCAATGCCTTTGGGTTATCTCCGTGAACGCAGATAGAGTCTGCCTTGATCGCGATATCGTTTCCGTTGATGGACTCGACTTTTCCTTCTTTTACCATACGGATCACACGTTTGATCGCAAGGTCTTTGTCCTTGATCACTGCACCCGGAAGCTTTCTTGATACGAGAGTTCCGTCATCGTTGTAAGCGCGGTCAGCGAAGACCTCACTTGCAGCGCGGAGACCGACTTTTTCTGCTGCCGTGATCATCTTAGAACCTGCAAGTCCCATGAAGATGATGTCCTTATCTACCTCATAAACTGCCTCACACATTGCGATGGCTAACTTCTCGTCAACAGCTGCCATATTGTAAAGAGCGCCGTGCGGTTTTACATGCTGGATCTTTACGCCGTGGGCGGTACAGAACGCCATGAGAGCGCCCAGCTGGTAGCGAACATAAGCTTTCGCTTCATCCGGCGTCACTGCCATATTGCGGCGTCCAAATCCCACAAGGTCCGGGAATCCCGGGTGTGCGCCGACGGCTGTTCCGAACTCTTTCGCCAGAGCAACGGTCTTTTCCATCACCATCGCGTCACCTGCGTGCCAGCCACATGCCACGTTTGCGGAGGAGACGTACTTTAAGATCTCCTCATCCATTCCGATCGTATAATTTCCAAAGCTTTCTCCAAGGTCACTGTTTAAATCTACACGGTACATAATATTTCCTCCTTGCTTTCCCTGCCGGTATTTTCTAAATTTCCTATCTACTATTTTAAACGACTTGCGTCACAATCTCAATACATAATTAACCGAACATCTTTAAGATTCCCGGAAGAGCTTTGATTCCGGAGAATCCTGTGAGCAGTACCACGCATACACCTAAAACGATGAGGATCGTCGGGTGCTTGTAATCATCTCCAACGATCTTCTTGTTTCTGCTTGCGAGAAGGATCGTTAAGAGTGTCAGCGGAAGGATCAGTCCATTTAAAGCGCCTGCAAGTACAAGGAGCGCTGCCGGCTTTCCGAGGATCGCCATGATCAGTGTGGAGGCTGTGATAAATCCGATCACGAACCACTTTTCATTCTTCATGATAAACGGATGAAGAGTCTTTAAGAAGGAAACGGATGTATAAGCAGCGCCGATGACGGATGTGGTAGCGGCGAAGAAAAGGACAAGACCAAAGATCTTATATCCAATCACGCCCGCTCCGAGACGGAACGCGTCTGCTGCTGGGTTTGAAGCGTCAAGTGTCACATCTGGATTTGCTGTCACGACACCGAGAACCGCAAGGAACAGCAGGATCCTCATGATTCCAGAAACGCTGACACCCATTAAAACAGACTGGCGTACATGCGGAAGATCTTTCTTTCCGGAATATCCGGCGTCAAGAAGACGGTGCGCACCGGAGAATGTGATATATCCGCCGCAGCTTCCTCCAAGAAGCGTGATGAGCGGAAGGACAAGAGCACCCACATCGCCCGGATGGAAAATACTGCTCACAGCGTCCCCTACCGGAGGTTTGGATTTGATTGCCACATAGAGAACAACGATGATCATGATGCTTCCAAGATATTTTGTCAGCTTATCCATGCTGGTCTTCGCGTCCTTGGAGAGGAAGATCAGGATTCCGATGATTCCCGCGATAAAGGTTCCAACCGTCGTCGGAATTCCGAACAATACGTTAAGTCCCAGGGCGCCGCCTCCGACATTTCCGATGTTGAATGCCAGACCGCCAAGCGCAACCATGAATGCGATAAAATACCCGAGTCCCGGAAGGACTTTATTTGCAATATCCTGTCCGCGCATGCCGGACACACCGATCACCGACCAGATATTTAACTGTGTCGTCACATCCAACAGGATCGTACAGACGATCACAAGCGCGAAAACGCTTTTATACTGAGCCGTAAATGTGGAAGTCTGTGTCAAGAATCCCGGTCCGATCGCGGATGTCGCCATCAGGAACGCAGCTCCCATCAAGGTCGTCATGTTGCTGTGTTTTTTCTTTTCCCCCATAAATGAGTACCCCTTTCGTATCTTTTCTACAACTGATGCCTTGATTTTATCTGACTTTTTAGCGATATTCAACTATATTTTTCAGTTTTGAAAAATCTTTTTGAAATTTTCAAAAAAATCGTGCGAATCCGCTCAGTTTTAGCGAGCGATTTCGCACGATGTGAATTTTTGCACGTTTTCAATTGTTCAGCAGGTCTGCCACCTTGCCGTGCGGGCCGTAAGATTTCAGTCTTCCTTATCAAGTCTTCTCTTCATGGAGAATCTCGTGATCCCCAAAAGGGCCGCCGCTTTTGTCACGTTGTTTCCGCAGAGCTTCAGGGCCTGGTCCATGTAGATCTGTTCCAGCATGGAGACCTCCTGATCGAGACTGATCGGTCCTTTCCGAAGATCCTTTAACGCAAACGGCTCTCCTGTCCGGGTATCATCTTTCCAGTCTACCCGCTTTAATTCCACATGTTTTTCAAGCACGTCCCCCTGACAGAATAAGAAGCAGCGCTCGAAAATATTTTTCAGTTCCCGAACATTCCCTTTCCAGTCATACAAAAGCAGTTCCCGCATAAAATCAGAATCCACATGGGTGATATTCTTTCCAAACATGCCGTTATAATATTTCAGGTAATAATCGCATAGCGCCGGAATATCCTCTCTCCGATCCCTCAACGGCGGGATCACAAGCTCCATGACATTGATCCGGTAGAAAAGATCTTCCCGGAATTCCCCCTGCTTTACGGCATGTTCCAGATTCCGGTTTGTCGCCGCGATCACCCGGGCATCCACTTCGATGTCCTCCAGACCACCCACACGCTTGAACTTCTTATGGTCCAGGAACGTTAGGATCTTTGTCTGCATGGACAGCGGAAGTTCCCCGATCTCATCCAAGAACACGGTTCCGCCTGCTGCCAGCTCGATCAGGCCTTTCTTCGTCTTCATCGCGCCCGCAAAGGCCCCCCGCTCATAGCCAAAGAGCTCGCTCTCCATCAGATGTTCCGGAATCGCGCCGCAGTTGATGCGGACCATCAGGTGGTCCCGCCGGTCGCTGCAGGCATGGATCAGGGACGCTGCAACCTCTTTTCCGGTTCCGGTCTCGCCCCGGATCAGAACATTCACCGAGGAATTCTTTCCGAGAAGTTCGATGTGGCGCCGGATCCGCATCGCGGCGTCGCTGACTCCGATAAATTCCTGCGTTTTTCCCTTTAGAAACTCCAGGGATTCCCGATCCTGCATCTGACCAATGCAGCGGCTGGCGATCCGGTCGATCTCGTCAATATCAAAGGGCTTTAAAATATAGTCGTAAGCGCCGCGCTTCGTCGCCTCCACCGCCTGCGCGACAGAGCCGTACGCCGTCATCAGGATCACCTGGACCTCCTCATCAGCGGAACGGAACGTGGATATCTCGTCGATCCCGAGGCTGTCCTGCAGGCGGTTATCCAGAAGGATCACCTGCGGGTGGAACGTTTTCATCTTCTCGAGAGCGTCCTTCACCGTTTCCGCCGACTGGGTCTCGTATCCCCGGTCCTTCAGTCCTTCCTCCAGCGTAAACCGGATCAGAAATTCATCATCAACGATCAGTATCTTTTTCATGTTCATCCCTGCTTTCAAAAATCAGGCGCACCGTTGTTCCGCAGCCCGGAGCGCTTTCCATTTCCATTTTGCCGTGGTTCTGCTCGATCAGCCGGTTTACGATCGCCAGACCAAGCCCGACGCCGTTAATGCTCTTCGTGTAGAACGGTTCTCTTGCACGTTTCAGTTCCTCTTCATTCATTCCTTTTCCATTGTCGGAGACGCAGAATGTAGTCATACCTCCGTCGGAAGACACTGAGAGACAGATCTTCCCCGTTCCGTCCCGGCTGACCGCCCGCATGCTGTTTGTCAGAAGATTGTACAGCATCTGGCGCATTTCATTCTCATCGGCAAACACCTCACATGCCGTGCAGTCTGTCTCGAACGCGACATTCTGCTGCTCGCACTCCTTCGCGTAGATGGATGCCACCTCCCGCAGCACCGCATCCGCCGGAAAGACATGTCTGTTGTTGTCCTTCTTCACCGACAGTGTAAACAGGTCATTGATCAGCCCGGTCACCCGGTCGATCTCATGGAGCATGCTGTCACAGAGAAGCTTTTCATTCTCCTTCACCGCCCGTCCGCCCAGGACCTGGATCCCGGAACGGATCCCGGCCAGCGGATTTTTGATCTCGTGGGCCAGCGCCGATGACATCCGGCTCGTATACTCCATTTTTGTGTAATTATCAAGGTTTTTCAGAAGATTTTCAAAAGTTCTCGCCAGCTGGCCGATCTCGTCCTTTCTCGCTGTCTCCGGAAAGCTGTACTCCCGGAACCCGTCCTTGTTCTCATCGAGCTTTTTACACGCCGCGCCCATGCTGCGGATCGGTTTTGTGAGACTCCAGGCGAGGAACACGCTGACCTGGACGATGATCAGGAGACTGGCCACAGCGCCCACAATGACGTAATTCTGTTCTTCCAGGATCGCGTTCTCGAATGACTTTTTATCCATCCAGTATTCCAGACGCCACCCCAGGAAATTTCCACTGTCCGCGTACAGAAGTTCCATGTTCCCGTCCGGGATCTCCTCGTCCCCTGTGATGACCGTACCGTCGGCAGCCAGGATCCGCACCGCCGGATCATGATAGAACTTATACTTCTGCCGGATCTCCTCCTCACTCAGTTTTCCCTGCAGATAGTAAATATCCGCCTCCATGCCGCGGATCGTGGTCCTCGCGTACTCTTTTCTGTCCTTAAGCTTTTCTGTGTATCCATTACACACCGAAATAGCACAGAATGCACAGACCACCAGAATTCCCACCGTGACGAACGGCAGCATGATCTCATGCTCGATCCTGCAGAACCATGATCGAAACAGCTGTTTTTTCTTTCCGCTCATTCTTCTGCCCCTCTTTTCTTCTCAAACATCGGGATCACAACATAGACTGCCGCCGCGCACAGTGTTGCCGGAAATGCCCAGTATATCCGGAGATCCATTTTCCAGAACAGGACAGAGCAGATAAGTCCCGTAAAGAACGCTCCCACCGCCCCGGCTTTCGTTCTCTGTTTCCAGTACAGTCCCCCGTAGATCAGAGGGGCAAGCGCTGCCGAGAATAATCCCCAGATATCCGCCCCGAAGGACAGCATGTCCTTCGGCGGATTTACGGATAAGATCAGTGCAGCCGTGCCTCCCATGAAGATACATACCCGCGCCAGGGTGAGAATCTGCTCCTCCGACATCTTCTTTTTTGTGAGCTGGGCAGCCACATCGTAGGACAGCATGCAGCCGATCAGGTGAAGCTGGGAGTTCGCCGTTGAGACACAGGCGCCGATCACGCTGATCAGGAAGAAACCGCTGAACGGTGTGTTCATGAGATTGACCACTGCATAGATAAATACGTCATCCGCGGAGCAGTAATTTTTCAGCTGTGGAAAGAGGATCCGCAGTCCGAGACCGATCTGGGTCAGTGCAAAGTACAGCACGCACAGGAATATCAGTGCATGCAGGATCATATGTTTTGCAGTCTTTTTATCCTTCGCCGCCAGGATCCTGACCATATATTGGGGATTCGACGCCAGTCCCATTCCCCAGCCGAAGAACATGGAGATATATACGAAGATTCCAATCTCCGCTGTCTGCTTTTCGAAGACGCCCTTGCTCTTTATGAGTTCATGCACCGTCTGATCTGTCAAAAACCAATGTCCCGGAACATTTTTTACAATAATCAGATACAGAACTCCGATGCTCACAGAAAGCATGATCAGATTCAGGCAGTCCGACTTCGTGACGGAGTTAAAGCCGCCAAAGCTCGAATAGAGGATAAAGAGATAAACAAGAAAGACAGCCACCTTGTAATTGATATTCAGCAGGCTGGATACCGCGATGCCAAATCCCTTGATCTGGATCATCAGATAGAAAATATAGCCGCAGATCATAAAAATAGCCGATACTGTCTGCAGAAATTTTGAATCATGCTTTTTTCCGATCAGCTGTGGGATCGACAGGACATCATTCTCATAAAGCCTGTCTGTGATCAGATACAGAAGTCCTGCTCCGATAAACCACGGGATGACCGACGACGCGATGACGGAGAGTCCACTGTGATATACGTTTCCCGTAAATCCCAGAATCGTCGCCGCGGAAACCCAGGTTCCCACAAATGTAAAAAACAGGCGTTTTTCATCGTTTTTTCTCTCACCGACGAAAAACTTGGAGAGAGAATCGCTTTCCGAAAAGGAGAGCTTTCCGATGACCAGGAACACAACGGAATAGATGACAAAATAGATCAGCTGGATCAGTACCCGGTTCATAGCGTCCTCCCCGTATACTCCGTTCCGTAGCTGCCGTCATCCAGCCTGCGGAGTCGGTAATATCCATAACTTTCCGTCTCCGACACCTCATACCCATCCGGTACCGTCACAAACACTTCCTTCGCCCCATTCCGGTATGCCTGATGCACCATGCGGCGGATCAGGCGGGGGAGTTCTTCCGGTTCGGAGAACCTGATCCGTACAAAGGAGATTCCGTCGGATTCCAGTTTACTCTGATCCAGAACAGCGTCCCAATGTTCATTTCTCCCAATGATCTCCATCGGGATCTCCCTCTCATACTCGATTCCCACAAGTGTCAGCCCCTTCGCCGGAGCAGTCTGTCCTGCCTCTTTGCGGTTTCTTGCCTCCAGTACCTCTTTCACATGTTCCGGCTCCCACTCACCGGTTCCCACTTTTAAGAGTGTTCCTGCTATGATCCGCACCATGTTGTAGAGGAATCCGCTGCCGCAAAGGCGGATCGTTACGATATCCTCATCATTCTTTTTCACCTCAGCCCCGTAGATCGTCCGGACCGTCTCCTCCGCCTGGTGGTTTGCGGCGCAGAAGCTGATGAAATCATGTTCCCCAATGAGGTATTTTGCCGCCTCATTCATCTTTTCCACGTTTAACGGGTAATAGCAGAAATGGGCGTAGAGGCGTCTTGTCGGGATCTCGATCTTACAGTTTAAGATCTGATACTCGTAGGTCTTTACGCAGTTCTGCTTTCTCGGATGCCAGTCCAGGGGAACTTCCTCGGATTCCACCACACGGATATCCTCCGGGAGTCCGCGGTTTACCGCATAACAGAATTTATCTCCCGGGATCCGGCTCTCCGTGTCAAAGACCGCCACATTTCCGCGCGCATGGACGCCGGAGTCCGTCCGGCTTGCCCCAATGACGCAGACAGGCTCTTTCAGAAGATCCGAAAGAGCCTTATTTAACATCTCCTCTATGGTAACGCCATTGGGCTGGAGCTGCCAGCCCTTGTATGCGGTGCCGTCGTAGGCCACCGTCAGTTTGATTCGTCTCATAGCTTTATTGTTTTCCTTCTGCTGTCCGGAAAATCCGGGCAATTCTATTTCTCTGAATATCAAGTTCCCGATTTCGACCATTTTCCACGCGGTGCTGTTCCCCGTCATATCCGGGCTTTAGCGCTGCTTTTCATCGAAACCGGAGTTAATCATCTTCTACAGCAAAACCTTCAGCACGATCGCCGCCGCAAAATACACCAGATACGCCCCATAAACCATACGGTCCCTCTTCGCGTACTTAAGCGGTTTCATCTTTGTTCTGCCCTCGCCGCCGCGGTAGCATCTCGCCTCCATGGCCATCGCGAGGTCCGTGGCACGGCGGAATGCGGATACGAAAAGTGGTACAAGAAGCGGTACCATGGATTTCGCCTTCTGGATCAGGTTTCCGCTCTCGAAATCAGCGCCTCTCGCCATCTGCGCTTTCATGATCTTATCTGTCTCCTCGATCAGGATCGGGATAAACCGGAGCGCAATGGACATCATCATGGACACCTCGTGGACCGGAACGCCGACCTTCTTTAAAAAGCCAAGGCTCTTTTCCAGACCGTCTGTCAGCTGGTTCGGCGTCGTTGTGAGCGTCAGGATCGTGGATCCCATAACGAGGTAAACAAGACGGATCGCCATAAATGCCGCAAACCGGAGACCTTCCCAGGTCATCTGCAGGAAACCGATCTTAAAGATCGGGGTACCCGGCGTCAGGAACAGGTTGAAGCTGACGCTGATGAGAAGCAGGAACACGATGGATTTTAAGCCGCGCACCATGAATTTTACCGGGACATTGGAGAGCTTGATCGCCGCGATCAGAAAGATCGTCGCCGCAAGGTATGCCCAGATATTGTCCGCAATAAATAGTGTTACAATGTATACAAGCGTTCCAAAGAGTTTTGTTCGTGGATCCAGCCTGTGAAGAAGGGAATCTACCGGGTAGTACTGTCCAAGCGTGATATCTCTTAACATGTCGTTTCCTCCCCGGCTGTCTTTTCTGTGCTGTCTGCCTTCCCAGAGGCTGTTCCAGTGGCGTTCCCATGATTTGCGTTCTCGGAATCCGCTCCGGCTGCGCTTACCTGCGCTGCATTTCCGGAACTTTTTCCATACTTTTCGCGCCAGATCTTAAGGATTGCATTCTTCGCCTCTTCCACCGTCGTGATATCCGGATCCAGCGGGATCCCCTTGTCAATCAGCTTGTGCACCACATAGGTGATCTGCGGCGCCGCAAGGCCGATGGCTTCCAGCTCTTTATAATGGCGGAATACCTCCTTCGGAGTTCCGTCGAAGACCTTCTCGCCGTGGTTCATGACCACAAGACGGGACACATATCGCGCCACATCCTCCATGCTGTGGGAGACGAGAATGATCGTCAGCCCCTGTTCGTTATGGAGCTTTTGTACGAGTCCTAAAATGTCGTCGCGTCCTTTCGGGTCGAGGCCGGCTGTCGGCTCATCTAAGATCAAGACCTCCGGCTTCATTGCGAGAACACCCGCGATAGCCACTCGACGCTTCTGTCCGCCGGAGAGGTCGAAGGGGGACTGCTTATAAAAGCTCTCATCGAGTCCCACCATGTCAAGCGCCTCTTTCGCGCGCTTCTCGATCTCCTCCTTCGGGAGTCCCAGATTCTTCGGTCCAAAGCAGACATCTGAGAATACATCCACCTCAAACAGCTGATGCTCCGGATACTGGAAAACCAGCCCCACATGGCTGCGGAGCTCTTTCATGGAATATCCCTCTTTATAAATACTCTCTCCGTTATAAAGGATATCTCCGCTCGTTGCCTTTAAAAGTCCGTTTAAATGCTGGGTCAGGGTTGATTTTCCGGATCCGGTATGACCGATGAGGCCGATAAACTCGCCATCATGGATCGTAAGATTTACATCCTTTAAGGCATACTGCTCAAAGATCGTTCCCTGCCCGTATATATGATTCAAGTGTTTAATTTCGATTGCCATATTTCCACCATTTCTCCACTATTTTAAGAGCGGAACAAGTTCGTCCACAAGCTCGTCGATGGAAAGAATTCCATAAGGAAGATCCATTCCGGCCTCCTTTAATTCATCTGCCAGTTCCGTTACCTGCGGCACATCGAGGCTGTATTTTTTCAGTTCCTTGACTCTGGAAAAGACCTCTTTCGGGGTTCCGTCCATCACGACATGTCCACCGTCGATAACGACCACGCGGTCTGCGTCAATGACCTCTTCCATATAGTGGGTGATCAGAACTACCGTGATCCCTTCCTGACGGTTCAGTTCATGAACCGTTTTAATGACCTCGCGGCGTCCGTTCGGGTCTAACATCGCTGTCGGCTCGTCCAGAACGATACACCGGGGCTTCATCGCCATAACGCCTGCGATGGCCACGCGCTGTTTCTGTCCGCCGGAAAGCTTATTCGGAGACTGAAGTCTGTACGCTGTCATACCCACCGCCTCAAGGCTCTTGTCGACCCGCGCCCAGATTTCCTCCGTCGGAACTCCCATGTTCTCCGGTCCGAATCCAACGTCCTCTTCCACCACGTTTCCGATGATCTGGTTATCCGGGTTCTGGAATACCATTCCCGCCGTCTTTCGTACATCCCAAAGATGCTCCTCGTCGTCCGTCCTCATTTTAGAAATATAGACGGTTCCATCCGTTGGAAGCAGGATTCCGTTCATCAGCTTCGCGAATGTGGATTTTCCGGATCCGTTGTGTCCTAAAATCGCTACGAAATCGCCTTCCTTGATGTCCAGAGAGACGCCCTTTAACGCATGGCTGACCTCATCCTTGTCTTCCTCTTCATCGTGCCTGATATAGTCAAAGATCAGGTTCACTGCTTTAATGATTCCCATAGAAATCCTTTCTCGTTTTTCATAAACTTCAAGTGACTGCGGCGCCGCATACACCTTCAGGCTGCCGCGACAAATGTTTACACGTTTCTAAATTTTAGTTGATATCTCATAGTAAGTCAAGTGTTTTCGCATGGTTCCAGGAGCTTACCTTTTCAGATATGTGAAAACGGCATGCCACAGGATTTCTCCCATGACATGCCGCCCATCATTCCTTTCTAACTTACCCAGAGCCCCGATGCATCCAACGTATATCCGTCGATCACAGTGGACGCTGCCATCACTCCGTTCGCGTTCAGGTAATACCACTGTCCCGGTGCAGTCTGACGCCAGCCTGTTGCCATCGCTCCATCGGCATCCATGTAGTACCAGACACCGCCGACCTGCTTCCAGCCAATTACCATCTTTCCGTCATTTCCAAGGTAATACCATTTATTATTTACCATTCTCCATCCCGTCACCATGTATCCGTTCTCGTCGAAATAATACCAGGTTCCAAGGATCCGGTACCACTGGGAGGTCACGATCTGACCATTCTCGTCCACATATTTCTTTCCATCCGCGTAATTCTTCCAGCTGCCCTCCGTGTCACCCAGGTCATCCAGGTAGCGGTCGGAGGAGACGATATACTCGCTGCTCTTGCGGTACTTCGCATCGTTCGTTGTCTTTCCCACCGCGCGGATCTCGTAATAGTAGTTTCCCTCTCTTCCCATATACTCGGAGAGGTCCTTGCTGGTTCCCGTCGCATCGATAGTCCGGAGATAATAGTCATCCCGGTACAGGCGGATCTGATATCCCGTCGCGTAATCGACTTTCTTCCAGACCGCTTTCATATGATTCGAAGCGCTCCATCCGGCTTCATCCGGAGTTTCCAGCCAGACTACCGGGTAGTAAGTGACTGTGACCTTCAGGTCATCATCCACTTTCACTGCCTTACTCAACGTCGCACCGGAGATCTGGCAGGACTTTGAACCGTAGCTGGAGGAGAACTCTCTTCCGCTGGAGGAAAGAATCAGCGTTGCCGTCACTTTCGTTCCAGGATTCCATTTTTCTACATCCTTGCTCCACTCCACGGATGTGATCTCGATCCCGTAGCTGCCGCAGCTGATCTCCGGCTCCTCGATCACGCCGGGATCTTCATACTTGTCTTTAAAGGTGATCCTTATAGAATTCACCGTCGGCGCAGCCAGTGCAGGAAGAACCATCCATATCGTCATCGCCATCAGAATTCCTGCTGCCGCAAGCCATTTTCCAAAAGTTTTCTGTCTCATAAGGTGCTCCTTTCCTGTATTTTCAGTCTGCTGGAAAATATTCCGACGATTTTCACCGCATAACCGCATGCCCTGCAGGTTCAGATCTTTACTGCGGTTTTCTCCAGATACCGTCCTGATCTACATAGAAGGTATCGATCACTTCATTGACCGCCTTATGTCCATCCGGATACAGGTAGTAGATCTGTCCGTCGATGTTCTGCCATCCTGTGAGCATTCCGCCGTCGCCGCCGAGGTAATAAGCCTTATCACCCAGCGTGATCCAGCCGGTCACCATAGCTCCGCTCTCGGAGAGATAATACCAGGTATTGTTGTAGAGAAGCCAGCCCGTCTGCATCTTTCCGTCACCGTTCATGTAGTAATAAACGCCGTTCTTCATCTGCCAGCCGGTGAGCATCATTCCGTTTGCGTCAAATAAGTACCAGATATTTCCGATAAATCCCCAGCCGTTCTTTAAATAAGTTCCGTCCGGGTAACGATAATACCAGCGGTTTCCGTCGAGGATCCAGCCGACCACATTCACATTTGACGGGGCCTGCTGGGAATTTCCGGAATTATTTGTGCTGCTGTTGTTGCCGCTTGACGGCTTTTTCTTTGCCGCTCTCGCCGCGTCATTCTCATCGATATAGACCTCATCGGATATGGTCCAGTCGCTCTTTGACGCGTACTTGGATACCTCATCGTTTGACGGGAGCGCGCGCACCTTAAAGGTGTAGGTTCCCTTGGAGCTCATATACGGAAAGAGATCACAGCTGCTGGTGTGGATCTCGCCGCTCTTGTAGACGTTCTTGCTGCCGCGGTAGAGGTACACCTCGTAGGACGCGTCCTCAACGGCCTCCCACTTCGCGAGTCCGAGATCGGAGCTTCCGGACTTTGTGGTCTGCCAGTATGCCTCGCCCGGCGCGTCAAGATCGCCCTTTGCCGGTTTTGTCTTTACGGTAACCACCAGACGGTCGGAAGATGTTCTCGAAGCGCTGACAAAAGTTCCGTTCTTTACCTTTACCTTTGAGGAAGTGTAGGAGCTGCTGCTGAACCTATAGTCATTTAAAGTCTTTAAAGTAACTTTCATGGTGTAGGTTCCGCCGATCTTCACGTCGTTCTTTGTGGAAGACCACTTTGCGGATACGATATCATATTTATCGTTGTTCGGGATCGATACCTCGCAGTTATCAGAATTGTATCCCACATCAAGATCCGGCAGGGATTCCCCCACCGTCGGTGTCACATCCAGCGTGATGCTGACACTATTCACATAACTGGTCGCCGCAAACGCTGTCTGCGCCCCGGATACCGCAAACACGACCGCCATGACCCATGCGGCCATCCATGTACTTATTTTTTTCCATTTTCTTTCTGCCATAGGATTGCCTCCCCTCAAGTATCTTTCTTTAACTATATTATAAGGTTGGACAATATCTCCCGTCAACTTACGATATTCTGTCTTTTAGCGGCAAATCCGTGGCAGTTTGAGGCTTAGAATCTGCATTTTCCTATTATTCTTCCATTTTCCATATTTACCGTTGATCCTGTCATTTTCTGTGTAGTTTTAGTCTGTCCTCAGTGCGTCGATCGGATTCAGCTTCGCCGCCCGGCTCGCCGGCATGTAACCAAAGATCAGTCCGATGGCAACAGAAACGCTAAACGAGATCACAACTGCTGTCATGGTTGGCGGCGCGTCGATTCCCATGATGGCACCGATTCCCGTACTTGCTAAGGCTCCGATCATGATTCCGATGATTCCGCCGATGGAGCTTGTGACCAGCGCCTCGATGACGAACTGCAACATGATCACGCTCTTCTTTGCGCCGAGGGCCTTCCTGATGCCGATCTCCCTGGTTCTCTCTGTCACGGACACCAGCATGATGTTCATGACACCGACGCCTGCAACTAACAAGGAGATACCCGCGATACCGCCCAGCATCATGCTCATCATGGCAATCTGCTCATTTAAGGAATCGAGAAGGGAGCTCATTGCTGTCACCGTGTAGAGGTTTTCGCTCTTCATCTTTTCATAGAGAAAATTTTTAAGTTCTGTCGTACATGTTTCCGTGTCGTTGATGTCCCGCGATGTGAAGATATAGTTGTTGATCACAGCATTTCTCGCCATCTTCACAGCTCTGGAATACGGGATCCACACAAAGTCATCCATACATCCGTCATCGAACTCAGAGCTGCTCTCCGTCTGCCGTTCCACAACGCCTACAATGGTGTAGCTGTCACCGTTTAACTTGACCATCTCGCCCACGGCGTTCTGGGAGCCGCCGTAGAGCTCCTCCGCCACGTAGGCGCCGATGACCGCGACTTTTCTCCTTGCCTCCATGTCAGAGTACTGGAGATTTCTGCCATACTCGATCTCGTAGTCCTTGATTGCGAGATAATCCTCACTGTAGCCGCCGACACTGGTGGAATCCATGGTGTCAGAGTCATGTTTTACCGTGACGCTGACGGACACGTTCGGGGACATGTTCTCGTAGAGGTCTGAATGTTCCTCGTAGAACTCATAAAATTCGTTCACATCAATACTTCTGGATGCCACCGCCTTGTACTGGACCGTGATCTGATTGACGCCCATGGAAGAAAAGCTCTCCACCATGTAGGACATATAGCCGTTGACGATGCTGACCAGGATGATCACCGACGCGACTCCAATGATGATGCCGAGCATCGTCAGAAAGGACCTCAACTTGTTGCCCCAGATACTTTTTAACGCCATTTTAAATGATTGCAGCATACTCTTTCACATCCCCGTCGAAATTGATCTTTCCGTCATGGATCCGCACCACCCGCTTCGCCTCCAGGGCGATGGAGCTGTCGTGGGTGATCATGACGATCGTGTTTCCTTCTTCATTGAGTTTCTTTAAAAAATCAAGCACCTCCCGGCCTGTCCTGGAGTCCAGGGCACCCGTGGGCTCATCCGCCAGGATCAGGGACGGGTCCCCTGCGAGAGCCCGCGCGATGGAGACTCGCTGCTGCTGGCCGCCGGAGAGCTGGTTCGGAAGATTTTTCCACTTTTCTTCGAGGCCGACGCGCTTCAACGAAGCCATCGCCCGCTCCCGCCGTTCTTTTTTGTCGTACCCCGCGTACAAAAGCGGGAGCTCCACGTTCTCCAGCAGATTCAGCTTTGGCAGCAGATTGTACTGCTGGAAGATAAAGCCGATCATGCGGTTCCGGACTTCCGCCAGCTCATTGTCCGACATATCCGCCACGTCCTCGCCTCCGAGATAATATTCTCCCTCGGTCGGGACATCCAGAGCTCCGATGATGTTCATCAGCGTCGATTTTCCGCTTCCGGATTTTCCGACGATCGCAACAAACTCCCCTTTCCCGATCGACAGGCTGATCCCGTCGTTCGCATGGACCTCCTCATCTCCCATGCAGTAGATCTTGTAGATGTTTTTCAGTTCGATCAGCGGAGTACCGGGTTCCGGTTTTTGTGCATCGCTGCCTGATCCCCCTGTCTTACAGGAATCTTCTTTTCTCTCCATTTTTTCACCTTTCTCATTCCTGATCGTAACTGTTCAGTACCTTCACAATTACGCGCAAAAATCCATTAAAAACTAATTTCTGCGTTCGCCGTTATTTCCGCCATTATTTCCGTTCTTTCCGGACGGAGCGCCGCCCATGTCACCGCCAGGAGCGCCCATTCCACCAGGTCCGCCCATCTGCCACTGATTCTGCTGGGTCGTGCTTCCGGAATCGGAAGATACATAGACCTCGTCACCTTCTGAAAGTCCGTAGAGGATCTCCACGTAATCATCGTTGATAATTCCCGTCGTCACCTGTACCGCCGTGAAGCCGTCCGGGACATTGCTGCCGCCGCGGTTCTCAGAACCGGTGTTTTTATCATCACCCGCATTGTTTTTCTGTGTACCTGCTTCTCCGGAGTCATGACCGGAAGCGGAATTTCCGTTTTTGCCTTCTCCTGCCGGATCTTCTCCGTTTTCCTTCGCCGGCTTATCATTACTCTCCGCGGAAGTTCCATCGCCATTTCGTGCCTTATCTGCATTCTCCGCATTTTCTGTGCTGCCTGAACTCTTCACATACACCCTATTTCCGCGCATCAACGCACTTGCCGGGATCACCAGCGCATTCTCAGAGCTCTCAAGGATGATCTTTGCATCGACATTCATTCCCGGAAGGAGACTTCCCGTCTCGTCAAGCGTCACGGTCACCGGATAGTTTGTGACACCGTTGGAATAACTGCTCTGCAGGCTGACATTCGTGACAGTTCCTGTGAAGATCTCGCCTTCCACTGCGTCCGCAGTCACCTCCACGCTCTGTCCGACCTTGACACTCGACACATCAAGCTCATCCACCGACATTTCCAACGTCATCGTGGAGAGATCGTAGATCACGGCCATCGTGGTCGTTCCGCTGGAGCTTTTCGAGATCTTATCCCCAACTTTCGCATTTTTTGTGATCACTGTCCCCGAGATCGGCGCTGTGATCGTATAGTCATCCACATTGTCCTGGGTATTGCTCAGCTTGTTCTCTGCAGACTCCAGGTTGTCGTCCGCAGATTCCAGAGCGTCCTTGAAATCCTTCAGATATTCTTCTACCGTCTTCGCAGTTACCCGGAACAGATCAGAATTCTTTTCGATCCTGGAACCTTCGTTGACAAGCAGTGTCTCGATCTCAAGACTCTTGTTTCCGGAAAGCTCCACACTCAGAGTTGTCTCTGTTTTCGCAGTGAAGGTTCCCTCCGAACTGCACACAAATCCATTCACGACCGCCGATGCCGCCGTCTCCGTCGTGAGTCCGCCCGGGTTTGCCACCTCGATCGTTACGTTTTTCACAAGTCTTCCGCCGGAAAGCGCCTCCTCCATGCTGCTGACCACAGTGACCGTGCCGGAAATCTGTTCTCCGGTATCCTCTAACGTCACGGTCGCCTCATCACCGGCCTGGATCTCTGCCGCCTCACCGGAGAGGAACGGGACTGTGAGTTTCATGACCGAATCATCGTAGAGATCCGCGATCTTTGTCCCGTTATTGACTTTATCTCCCTCATGGATATAGAGGGTTTTGATATATCCAGCTCCTGCCGACCGGTATGTATTTCCGGAAATCCGCGCCGTCTCCTCCGCATAATCAGTCTGTGCTGTCTGCACGCTCTCCTTCGCGCGCTGGAGACTCGTCTGGGCGGAGCTCAGATCCGAGTCCATCGATGAGGCATCGATCCGGTAAAGGACCTGGCCTTTTTCCACCACATCGCCTTCCTCAAAGTTCGCCTCGACAACCTCTCCTTCCACCAGGGAAGTTACCTCATAGGTATCCTTTGGTGAGAGGGAGCTCGATGCTGTGAGCTCCGAACTGATATCCATCCTCTTTACGGTTGTCGTTGTCACCGCCTGATCTCCCTGAGCTTTCTGAGACTTTCCGTTCTTTTTATAGAGGAAAAATCCGCCGAGCAGTGCCGCCAGGACCACGCACAGCAGGATCATGATCTTTCCGCTTTTTCCTTTTCTTCTTTTCCTTTTCTTCTCTACAGCCGCCTTTTCGTTCTCCATGCCCGTTCCTTTCCTGAACCCTTTCTATTCCCTTACACCGGCATCGCACGGGACACCGTTCCGGTCCTTCTAACCATCTTCTGCTCCCGTGCCTGATTTTTAATAGTCTCCGACAACATCCACGACCGTGTAGGCTGCATTCTCATCATTTCCGCTCTTCTCCCAGACGATCGCCACTTTATCATCCACCTTGAAATCTCCGTAGACGGAGAACAGGTACTGGAGCTCCGATCCTGTGATCTGGAACTCATCGCCCTCACCGCCGTTGTCCTGATAGTCGGTATTTAAGACAACTTTGATCGGTGTAAACGGGTCGGTTGAGCTGTAATAGATCGCCTTGATGCGTCCTTCGGTCGCGCCTTTGTCCTCGCCTCCGTTTGAGTAGGCAAAGATCATCTTTGTCTCCTCGTGGTAATAGATCACGGTCGCATAGTCATTGATCTCTCTCTCGTCGGAGACCTCTCCGTTTAAGAACATCATCGCGTCTTTTAAGGAGAACGGCACGAGACTCTTTAAGTTCCGGCTGTCATTATTTAAGATTTTCGGACCTTTCAGGCTGTTGTCGAGGATCGAGGACGTATTGATCTCGCCGTCTGAATTGTAGGTCAGGTCAAAGACCCTGCTGCCGTACTGGTTTCCGTCCTTTGTCTTCGCCTTCATCAGGTTGTAGAAGAGGTTGATACAGTCCTCTCGCGTGAGAACCTCATCCTGATCACGGTAAATTTCAGAGTCAAGCGATAATACCTTGAACTTCGCAAGACGGCTCTCCTGGAGACTGCCGGAAAAATCCTCGTTCGTGTAGCCTAAAACTCCGAGGACCGCCTTGACGGCATCCCGCATCGTGATCCCCTCGTCTGGCTTGAAGTTCCCTCCGAGATATCCGGACATCCAGGAATTTGTCGCCGCGGTCCGGATTGCCGTGGAATACTGGGATTTCGCCGATACATCGGCAAATACCGATACGGTTCCTGCCGCATTCGCGCTTTCGCGGTAGTCGGACGCCTTCATGAGAAGCTCCGCGAATTCTCCTCTGGATACATTCGCCTGATAGTTGCTCGTCGAGAGGATTCCCAGAAGACTCACCGCCTTCTTTCTCATCTCAAATGTTGTGCTCGCCGCGTATGCGTTCACGGTCATCCCCGCGCCGACCGCACATACAGTCAACGCGGCTGCGATCGTTTTTCCTCGTCTCATCCTTTCCTTATCGCCGGATCATGATCTTCCTGCCAGACTTTTCCATAGCAGAAATGCCGTTTTCTTCTTACAAAGGTTCATTTAAAGGACCTGCCAGACTCCTGCTGAAACCACTGCATTGTAAAACATGGCTGTCTATGTACAGGATCTGTACATGCACCCTGTCTTTCTTGCAATTTCCTTACGTTTTTTGCCCTTTCTGTAAACACTTTATCAGAAATCTGTGATCGTTTTGTGAGTGAGTTGTGTTCAAAACGTGAAGGAACTCACGCAAACTCCCTTATTTTTGCGGCAAAACTGCGGCAGGAGGATCAGAAATGTCCCCGAACGCCGCTCCCTGTGCGGTCGCACGCAACAGCCATTTACTTCTCGCGAATACGGCATTTATGACAAAAAAGCCCGGCACAGATATCTCTCGATACCCATACCAGGCTTTTTGTCTGCTTATCCTCTATTCTTTTAAATTTTCAACTGTTCGAAAAGTTCCTTATAAAATTCACGCTTCAGCAATTCTTTTGCACCATAATGGTCATACACATTCCAAAGTGGATCACTCTCGATATTCATATGCATTGGAAAATGTCTGTCTGCAAAATTCAGATCAAGTTCTTCCTGCATTTCCACAGCTTCTTCCTTTAAATGTTTCGCTGCATCATCAGCCCATACATGAAGTGCCTCTGTCATCACTGTTTCTGCCTGATCCGGACATGTTTCCTTCAGAACTTCCAGCATGTAATAATATACTCTGACACATAAGGATGAAAAACCAGCTTTTCCTTCCGCCGGAGCAGTATCAATTTCAGGCACCTTATATTCCGGATCATACTCAGCAAAACATCGTTTCTTGATTTCATCCGGCACATTTGCCTTTCTCAAAACGACATGGAAATCGCAGTATGCATCTCCGTCCTGTGTCAGTGTCTGAGCAAGGTTTACCTGTGTCAAACCAAAAGCATACTCCTGATAACATGCACGGTGAAATTCCTCACAATAAATCCTTCCTATTTTCTTTGCATCATAACGTTCCCAAACTTCTGCCATTGGACAAACTAAAGTATGTGAATTTCGTTCTTCTTCCGTCAGCTTTAAGCGATCCCGGCGAAATCTCGGATCTGAAGGCAGGTCACTGCAAACAGCAAACAGACTATGCATGTTGATCTTTACGCCGAGCGCTTCGTGCTTTTCCCTCCTCGTCCGTCCGCGATCTTTTCCATATCGCCTTGTAGCTTCCCGTACAACTTTTTCACCATCTTCTCCCAGAAATTTTATGATTTCTCGTGCCATCAAAGCATACATGATCGTGTAGCTGTCCTGGAGATGAATCGTTTCCAGCTGTTCTTTTGTATACATAGTCACACCTCCTCTTCCAGCTTTAATTCATGTTTCATTCTTTTTCGAAATTCCGGATGCTCTTCAATCGGGACTGCACAGTTGCGTTTTATGAATTCAATGTCAAGCTTCTGCTCCATACTCTTTGATCTCATCTGCAAAAAATCTGCAATTGTATGGACCACTTCTTTTGACGACAGCGCCTCTGGATTCTCAGAACAAAATGCCTGAATCATAAATTCTGCGCACTGATTCCATTTTGCTTTAGCATCTTTAAGATTTTGATTGATTCCGCTCACATTTGTTTTCGGTTCTTCAAATGAGTCGAAGCTTGATCTGTAATCACTCTTTAAATTTCCCGGGCGAAAGTATGACGCGATTCTGCAGCGGTTATTTTCTTTTTCCGTCAATACCTCAGAAATATTCACCTGTGCAATATCTTCCGAATATGCTCCAATGCAGGATGGAGTAAATTCTTCACAGAACAGCTTTGCCGCCTTTTCCGCACCATATCTTTCTGCTGCCGATGCAAAGGGACATCTGATTACATCGGTTAACGCCACCTGTTCATTCAGTTTCTGCTGCACCTCAAAAATTCTTGGATCCTCATATCGTATCTGAGGCCATATGTAGAAATTCTGTAAGTTGATTTTTATTTTTTTCTTTTGCTGGAGCCTTCTTTCTTCTTTTCCGATCAACCTTCCATATTCACGGACCGCGTGTCTTACAAGTTCTTCTCCGCGTTCCATGTCTCTCAGAAGATTTTCCGCAAATTTAAAATATAAAATGCTCCAAGAATCCTGAAGATTTTGTGCCTCTAATTCCTGTATCCGATTCATATACTATCCTTTCTTGCTGTTCTTTTTTCGGGAGTAATTTGGCCATTCTTTTATAAACTGAAAGATCATCCAAACTACAAATCCTACCATAACTATGATACTTCCATATACAAAAAGATCCATTTATATCCTCCTTTTTCTATTTACGGATATCTACATACTTTGCATCCTTCGCAAAAGGTGTGATCGCAAAGAATAAAATTGCACTTACAATAATTCCATATACGATCGCCGGCAATCCAAAGATCACAATCTTATTTAAATCACAAACCAATGCAACGCTTCCACCGCCAAGCATCGAAATTAAGGCCGCTGTATAAGATTTTTTTCCGTTTCCAAAAATGCCATATAACATTGGGACCAGACATCCACCCACATATGCTGTGGAACTCAAGGTCCAGACTGACATTACATCCGGAAGTAGAAGTGCAAATCCTAATCCGAGCAATCCAACTGCCAGGATTCCGCCTTTTGTAACGATCAGCATCTGTTTATCAGTTGCTTTTGGATTAATATAGGTTTTATAAATATCTACAGAAATATTAGTCGCACCGGACAGCATATATGAGTCTGCGGTGGACATGATCGCTGCCATCAATGCAGCAACACAAAGCCCTTTAATTCCTGTCGGAAGATACTGCATTAAAAGGGTTGCAAAAACCATGTCTTTTGGAAGATCGGCCGGTAATAATACAACGGCCGCAAGTCCCATAACCAGAGACATGACTAACAGAAGACATTGAGGAATTGCAGCAATCAATGTACTGATCTGAGCTGTCTTTGCATCCTTCGCGGAGAAAAATCTTGAATATCTGTTTCCATCGATAAGAACAGGGAGTGAGGTTGCACAGATCAGTTTGATTGCTCCTGATGTATCCAATTCAAGATGACTTTCCGGAACCGTTCCTGTAATTCCTGCCCAACCGCCGGCTCCACTATAAGTAATAGCTGCAGCGATCAACACGCCGCCGGCGAGAAAAATAAACTGAACATAGTCTGTCATCGCAACTCCCCACATTCCGCTGGATAATGTATATGCCAAAATAATCGCCATGCCAATGATCATTCCCAGTTTCATGTTTACTCCCAGCAGAAGATGAATACAGGTTCCCAATGCAATGGACTGCATGGCTGGTCCCGTGCCCATCATATAGATGGCACAAAACAGGCCTCCCAGTGTCTGGCATCTTTTTCCATATACTCTCCCCAGCATCTCCGGTGCGGTAAAACCGCCAATGTTTCTCATCTTCTTTGCCACGAATAAGCCCATAAATACATTGATACAGAGTAATATGATAATTTTGGGAACTTCTACAATTCCGTTTACGTAACTGTTTCCGACACTTCCAGTCAATGCACCACCGCCAACCGCAGTCGCAAGCATGGTTGCGGTCATTACAGAAAGTCCAAGTTTCTTATCCGCTACAGCAAAGTCCTGCATACTGTCATTTGTCTTAAAGTACATTCCTACTCCGACCATTGCTAACATATAAACAATGATCAAACTCCAATCTAAAATACCTACCATACGCCCATCCTTTCTTTTGTCAATTTTATCATCTGAACCGTTCGAAAGTGGCTGCCTCTTTTCGTTGCATTCAGTATATCACTTGACAAGTGGAAACTGTTAATTTAATATTTTGATTATAGTTATCAAAAAAATGGGGGATATTTATGACTTTTGAACAATTTAAATATGTCCTTGAAGTAGCCAAGTGTGGTTCCTTCAATCAGGCAGCCAATACCATGTTTCTCTCCCAGTCAACACTTTCAACTTCTATAAAGAACCTGGAAGAAGAACTTGGTCAGCCGATTTTTTTTAGAAACAATCGCGGAATCCAGCTGACATCCTTTGGGCGCGATTTTATCTCCTACATTACCCAGATCTGCACTCAGATGTCGCAGTTGGAGCAGCTCTGCAAGCAGAAAAAAATTGATGAACGGATCACGTTTTCTGTTTCAAGCAATGGTTTTCGCTTCATTGCCCCCATTTGTGCTAAGCTGTATCAGCGTTATCGGTCTATCGGTATCCATATTTACCACTATGATGGAATTGGTGACGATACAATCGAGCATGTTGCAAACCAGCAGGTTGAGATAGGCATTGTACGTATCTGGGATTGCTATAAGCAATTTTATATGCGTCAGTTTTTTGCAAAAAAACTGTTGTTTACCCCTTTAACTACAGTCAACATATGTATTATGGTCGGACGCGGAAATCCTCTCTTTTATCAGAAACAGGAAAAAATATCTGTAGAAGTTCTGGCAGATTACCCGATGGTCGTTCATCCAAATCTGCATTCCGGTCCATTCTCTGATATTTTCTCCCGTCTCGGAATTCCAGAGAATAAGAACCGGATCATTGCCGGTTCCCGTGCGATCATTTATGATACGTTGGAAAACACAGATGCTTATTATGTTTCATCCGACTTGCAGCAAGGCTATCGAAAAATGGAAACTCCCGGAAATCTACGCTCATTTTTGATTGATGAATGTCCTATTACATCTGAGATTGGATGGATCCGGCATGAAGATTACATGCTTTCCCCTATTGCAAAAGAATTTATCAAAGAGCTGACCTGGACTTTTCAAGACATCTGAAAAGCTGCCGTTTCTTCTCCATTAGATTATACATTTTGAATCGTCAGCAGTGACTATAACTACTTCTGATACTTCTGATATCTGTTTTTTTCATTGCCGTTATCGTTTTTTTTAATAATTCTATCACGTTTAAGACCCGGTACGGATGCTTTTCATCCATATCGGGTCTATTTTACACCCCCGGCAGCCGCCCGATCACATCGATCCCGGCAAACACCAGAAGTCCGTTTTTTATGATAAAATTTAAGATCACGATCCCCGCCGCCGCGTAAGCATAGCGGTCATCCGGTTCCATGCGGAATTTTTCCTTCCCGGTCAGGAAATAGAGTCCCCAGGAGACGGCAAAGACAGCCGCCGTCACCGCCGTACAGAGGACCAGCGGATGATACAGAAAACTCAGTACCGGATGTCCGGCAAGGAGCGCTTTTACCGCCCGCGTTCCTCCGCAGCCCGGACAGTAGAGCCCGGTCATCAGCTGAAAGAGGCACGGTATCCGGAACGCCGGAATGATCATACTCTGGCTGCGAGTTTCTGGCGCAGTCCGCCGATCTTTTCAGCCGCCGCATCGAATGCATCTCCGGTCATCTGACCAGTCAGCACCGCGAATTCATCTTTTCCTTCCAGGACCATCCACTTCACTTTTCCGAGATTTTCCTCCACAATCTCCTTCTTCTCCGATCTGGATCCCTCAAATCTCGCAAAATATTTTCTCGGAAGCTCGGAAGCTTTGTGTACCTCAAGTTCTTCGCTTCCCCAGCCGATCTTCTCCGGCTCATCGCCAAAACGGACCGCGGAGACCATGTCGCCGACAACCGCGCTGGCGGTCGGGAGCTTTCCGGCTCCGCTTCCGTAGAACATGGAGGTTCCGAGCATGTTTCCGACTACCTTGATCCCGTTAAATACATCGGTCACAGCGTACAGCGGATCTTTGGCATCCACAAGGACCGGTGCAACCTCAAGATACACCTTTCCGTCACGGTTTATACTCGTTCCGAAGAGCTTGATCGCCGCTCCCATGCAGGCCGCATAGCTGGAATCCAGCCCGGTGATCTTTGTAATTCCCTCCGTCGGGACCTTCTCGTAATCGACTTCTTTTCCGGTAGCAACTGCGGTCAGGATCGCGATCTTTCTGCAGGTGTCGTAGCCTTCAACATCCTCCTCCGGATTGCGCTCCGCGTAGCCTAACTCCTGGGCACACTTTAATGCTTCCTCAAAACTCCATCCCTCTTCATTCATCTTTGTCAGGATATAGTTTGTCGTACCGTTCAGGATTCCGGAGATCTCCTCGATCTCCTCTCCGCCGAGGCACTCGACAAGCGGGCGGATGATCGGGATACCGCCGCCGACACTCGCCTCAAATAAGAAGCTCACGTTCTTTTCCGCAGCGATCCGGATCAGCTCGGTTCCATGAGCAGCGACGAGTGCCTTGTTGGAAGTCACAACGTGCTTTCCGGCAAGCAGGCAGCTCTTCACAAACTCATAGGCCGGTGTGGTTCCTCCCATCGTCTCCACAACGATCCCGATCTCCGGATCATCCACAATCGTTTTCACGTCGTGGATCACAAGTTTTTCGATCGGAGTTCCCGGGAACTCTCTGAGATCCAGGATATATTTTACCTTGATCGGCTCGCCGGCCTTTTTCTCTACAATTTTACAGTTTCGGTCAAGGACCTCATATACACCGGAACCGATGGTTCCGTATCCCATAATCGCTGCTTTCATCTGCCTATTTCTCCACTCCTAAGATTTTCACGTTCTGTACACCCTTTAAGTGCTCGATCTCCTCCACCATACCGGCCATATTTCCCGTATCAGAGAGGACTTCCACACTCAGGGTTACCGTTGCGTTTCCGTTTACCGGGATCGTCTGGTGGATCGTCAGAATATTGGCACGATAGTCCGCGACAATATGAAGCAGATCGGACAGGAGCCCCGGCTCATCGATCATCTGGGTCACCAGAGTCACCGTCTTTCCTCTCGTATTATCGGAAAACGGAAGAATATCATCTTTGTATTTATAGAAGGAACTGCGGCTTAAACCAACCTGTTCCGCCGCCTCCTGTACTGTCAGGTTTTTGTCCGCCTCGAGCAGACGTTTCACCTCAACCACTTTCTGAAGAACTTCCGGCAGTGCTTTATCACGAACTACATAATATTTGTTTTTCTTCTCCATAATCTAAGACCTCGCAAGCTCCATAAGTTTTCCCGCAGTCATCCGGTCATTCCGGTATCCCGCTGCGGATGCATCCTGTTTTTTTTTACTCTGTCACGTTACTATGTGTGCGCCCCAGAGAAACATGTGTGCGTAAAAATCTTAGCATATTTTCCGGACAAATGCAAGTATATGTTTGTCTGTTACGGACATTCAGGCATGTACATGTGTTACGGTATCATACGGAATTTTCAGTTCTGAAAATTCCTACCTGCGAAAAGTAACGTACATGACATAAATAAGCGGAACCTCCTTCATCCAAGTGTCCCGCTCACATATTTTTACTTTTGATAAATTTTCACGATCTTCGAAAACTTTTACTGGTGTTCTTCCAGCTCACTGTTCCGGTGAACGCCTGTGATCGCATACTCAGACCACTCTGCGATATTGGTCGCATGATCCCCGATCCTCTCGTAATACTTTGCGATCATCAGAGTATCCAGGATCTGCTCCTGAGTCGCCTCTCCGTTTAAGATTCCATCTGCAAGCTCTTTCTTGACCTCATCAAACAGTCCGTCGATCACATCATCATAGGCAATGACTTCCTTTGTCTTCTTCAGGTCTGCATTTGTAAAGCTCTCGATGCTCTCCCGCACCATGGATGCGACAGCCTTTGCCATCTCTCCGAGTCTTGTCGCCTTTACCGGCTGTAAAAGATCGGTCGTTTTGATGATCTCTGCGATATCGCCGGCCTGATCCCCGATTCTCTCGAGATCCGTGATCATCTTCAGTGTGGAGGAGATCGTTCTCAGATCGCTCGCCACCGGCTGCTGCTCAAGCAGAAGCTTTAAGCACTTGCTCTCGATGTCGCGCTCCTTCAAGTCTACGTTCGCGTCCGCTGCCAGGATCTTCGCAGCCTGATCCCGGTCCATGTTCATGAGTGCCTCGTATGTTCCGTCGATCATGTCCTCGCAGAGACTTCCCATCTCCGCGAGCATTTTGTGCAGTTCCTCCAGCTGTTTTAAAAATGCATCTCTCATAATCAGCCAAACCTCCCTGTGATATAGCTTTCTGTCCGCTCATCCCTCGGGTTCGCAAACAGTTCCCCGGTATTGTTGTACTCAATGACCTCACCTAACAGGAAGAACGCTGTCTTGTCCGAGATACGCGCCGCTTGCTGCATGTTGTGGGTGACGACCACGATCGTATATTTGTCCTTCAATTCCATCGCGAGGTCCTCGATCTTCGATGTGGAGATCGGGTCCAGGGCGGAGGTCGGCTCATCCATCAGGATGACTTCCGGCTCCACGGCCAGGGTCCTCGCGATACAGAGTCGCTGCTGCTGTCCGCCGGAAAGTCCAAGGGCACTCTTATTTAAGCGGTCCTTTAACTCATCCCAGATCGCGGCCTGCTTTAAGCTTCTCTCGACGATCTCATCAAGATCTGATTTTTTCGTGATCCCAAAGATCCTCGGACCGTAAGCAACATTATCGTAGATGCTCTTTGGGAACGGATTCGGCTGCTGGAAGACCATGCCGACCTTGTGGCGCAGCGTGATCGCGTCCATATCCTTAAAGATGTTCTTTCCGTCCAGTTCCACTTTTCCATCGATCTTTACGTTTTCTACCAGGTCATTCATCCGGTTCAGCGTCTTTAAAAATGTGGATTTTCCACAGCCGGACGGACCGATGAACGCGGTGATCTTATGTTCATCGATCTGCATGTTAATGTCTTTCAACGCATGAAAAGCACCATAATGCAGATTCAGCTTTTCGATATCAAATTTCGGAGTTGTCTCTGTCATATCATTTTCCTCTCTAAGCGGATCATCCCGCATGTAACATTCCGGCATGCTCTGCAGCCGGAACCTTTTAAGCTGTCTCGCCGGAGCTCTTCTTCTTTAAGTAATGGCTCCATACATTCGCACCGATGCTGAACGCCAGCACCAGGATCATGAGAACTGCGGAAGCTGTGTTCGCCAGCGCTTTGTCCTGACCGTTTACCTGCAGGTTCCAGATCTGGATCGATAGGGTCTCTGCCGGCCGGAACGGATTGAGCGGACAGGTCGGAGCTGCCAGGTTCCAGTTGCCCCAGCGCAGGTCGCTTCCGGATCCTGTCGTGTAGAGAAGTGCTGCCGCCTCACCGAATCCACGGCCGGCCGCCAGGATGACGCCGGTCATGAGGCGCGGGAGACATGCCGGAAGAAGCACATGGAAGATGGACTGCCACTTTGTTGCTCCAAGACCGAGACTTGCTTGAAAATATCCCGCCGGAAGTCCCTTGATCGCGTCCTCCGTAGTCGTTGTGATCAGCGGAAGTGTCAGGATTGAAACGGAAAGTGCGCCTGCCATCAGGCTCTTTCCCATTCCGAAGAATACGAGGAATACCAGGTATCCGAACAGTCCGACAACGATGGACGGAAGGGAGGAAAGCGTCTCGATACACATTCTTAAAAACTTTGTCATCTTTCCCTGCTTTGCGTACATGGCCAGGTAGATCCCGGCGCAGACGCCGAGCGGTACGGATACAAGAAGTGAAATAAATACAAGGTAGATCGTGTTGAATAACTGATTTCCGATGCTGCCTTTTCTCGCGAACCGGAACATTTCCGGCGTTGCTCCCATGAGACCGCCGATGATGACTTTACCGGCAAACCCAATGAGCAGCGCGAAGAAGAAAACTGCGACCAGGTAAAAAACAACTGTCATAACGCGGTCCACGCTTCGTGAACATTTGATCTTATTTTCCATTGTTTACTTTTCCCCCTTTGCCGCAGACTGTTTTTCTTCTTTCTCCGGTTTCACTGCTGTCACATGGTGGATCAGGAAGATGAAGAACAGGGAGATCGCGAATAACAGCAGTGCCATGGTCCAGAGTGCGCATTTCATCTCGCCGCCTTCCATCGCGTTGCCCATCTGGGCTGCGATCTCGGTCGTCAGCGTTTTTGTTGTCGAGAAGATGCTGGTCGGAAGTGCTGTCGTCTGACCGATGACCATCGCTACCGCAAGTGCCTCGCCGAACGCTCTCGCAAGTCCCAGGATGATTCCGGAAATGATGCCAGGTGCCGCTGCCGGAACGACGATCCGGTAGATCGTCTGCCAGCGTGTGGAGCCAAGTCCGTATGCCGCCATTCTGCATTCCTTCGGTACGGAGTGAAGAGCGTCAGCCGCCACACTCGTGATCGTCGGGAAGATCATCACTGCAAGGACAAGACCAGCTGCAAGGATCGAGTGACCGACCTGACGGTCAAACACGTTCTTGATCGCCGGAACGAGTACCGTGAGTCCTACCCAGCCGTATACAACAGACGGGATTCCTGCGAAAATCTCGACCACCGGGCGGTAGAACTTCTCACCAAACTTCGGAGAGATCTCCGTAATAAAGATCGCGGAACCAAGGGAAAACGGAGTCGCGATGAGAAGTGCCAGTCCGCATGTGCAGAGTGATCCCACGATGAAGATCAGGGCTCCGATGCTGCCTCCGCCTGTCATATTGTCCTCCGGCGCCCAGTCCGCGGATCCTAAAAATTCCAGAAAGGAATGTTTATAGACCAGGAATGTCGCAGATCCCTTGTATACAAGGAATGCGCCGATCACGATCGTCAGAAGGATCACAAACAGTCCGCAGACCGTCATCAGATCACGCCACAGATATTCTCTGACGAACATGCTTTTTTCTTTACCATTCTTCATAAGTCCTCCTGCTTCTGATATTCGAAGCAATTTCTATCAATTCAGCTGATGTTTCAGCCGGAAAATATCTTCTGAACTATTTCGGGGCGGGCCAGATTTTTCTGCCCCGCCCCTCTTTGCAGCTACCTGTCCATGTCCTCTCTGCATTCTGCCATCGGCTCATGGCTTTTGCCGCTCTGTCTGGATTAGTGTTCTGTGTTTGTCATCTTGGAAGATACGCCGTATCCTAAGGACTCCATCTTTGCACCGTACTCATCGGACATGATGTAGTCAAGGAATGTCTTTACAACCTCATCCGGCTCGCCCTTTGTGTACATATGCTCGAATGTCCATACCGGGTATGTTCCAGCGTATGTGTTCTCAAGTGTCGGCTCTGCTCCGTCGATCGCTACTGTGGAAACACCTGCATCGCCTGTCAGATAGGAAAGAGCTACGTATCCGATCGCACCCTTTGTATCCTTTACGTTCTGAAGAAGGACACCGGAATCATCTGTTTCCATGGAAGTATTGGAAGCTTCCTCGTTTCCGTCAAGCGCATATTTCTGGAAGGTTGCTCTTGTACCGGAGGATGTCGGTCTTGTTACAAGGACAATGCTCTCATCCGGTCCGCCGACTTCTTTCCAGTTTGTGGTTTTTCCTGTGAAGATATCGATGAGCTGCTGTTTTGTAAGGTCCTCAACGCCGCCCTCTTTGACATCGTTGTTTACGATCGGTGCCATTGTGACAACGCATACCTGATGGTCAACCAGCTCTTTTGCCTGTGCCTCGTCAAGCTTTGCGGATGCCTCTACATCGGAGTTACCAATGTTTACGGTTCCCTCAGAAACCTGCTTTAAACCTTCTCCGGATCCACCGGCGTCGATCGTGATGGAAACGTCCGGATATTTTTCAATGAACATGTCTGCTGCATCATCAACGAGCGGTTTTAATGCGGAAGAACCTGCTGCTGTGATGGAACCTGTTAGAGCCGCTGCCTCGGTTGCTTCCGTTGTATCTGCTGCCGCTGCGGTCGTGTCTGCTTCCGCTGTTGTCGCTGCTGCTGTTGTGGATGCTGTACTGCTGCTTCCGCATCCTGTCATCATGCTGACTGCTAAAACTCCTGCACCTGCAAGTGCCATTACTTTCCTTGTTTTCATAATTTCTTTCTCCTCCTCAAAAGGTCTTTGTTTTTGTTTTTCTTTCTCTGTACAGTAATATTTTTATCACGAAACAAAAAATGCAAAAACCATGATTCGGTAACTAGTTTGTATAATCTATGTAAATTGTAAATTCAAAATTTCGTTTAAAAATATAGCCGGGTAAAACCAGTTCTCTCAAACAAGTGAAAACACGCTTCGCGAGTTTCCCCTTGTTATCGCGACAGTCGCCAAGGTCTCGCGCAAGCGCGGACTTTGGCTCGTTGTTCGCGTAAATACAGAAAAAAACGCACCGCCTGACCGCCCGGAATTTTCACTCCGGCCTCATCAGACGATGCGTCTTTTCTCTTTATGATCCTGAACTTTTTACATTCTTCGGTCCGCCATAGCAGCTTCCCGCAGTCATTCGATCACCATAATCCTACAGGAGCGGATTTCCGGCCCTCCTGCGCTCCTTATACTCCTGCTGCCGGACCTTTCGGTGCGACTGCACCGCCCGGAACCGTCACAGAGCTCTGTGCTTCTGACTGGGATGCCGGACCGGCACTCGTTGTCGCCTCCGGTACTGCCGCGGTGGAATGCTCATATCCCGGTCCGACCGGTGCTTCCGCTGTTGTCTCCTGCGGATTTGACGGACGGAATGCCTCTGTGGTGGTCTCCGCTTCATCCGTCGGGCTCGCCGCATGACTCTCCGTCGGTTTCACATAGATATTTCCATGCTCATCCGTCTCATAAGCCGCGCTGCTGCTCTCATGACTTCCGGAAGAGGTCTCGATCGGCTTTCCATCCGGTCCCGTCTCAGTCTCCTTTGTGCTCTCCGATTCTTTTCTGGACTCGTTGAGCATGGATTCCATCTGGGACTCTTCCTGACTCTCCTTCTTGCTTTCTTCCTCAGCAGAAAGTGTTGTAGTCTCTGTCGCTCCCTTCGGGATATAGCCCTGATCAGTCGCTACATGGTCGATCTCCTTGCCTGCCTTGCTGAGTCCTGTAGCCGAGGCGATCTTGCTGCTGATCGTCTGAACAGTGCTCGACGGCGTGTAGTTCTCCTCCGCATAGAGGAAGTTATGGAGACTTGTCACGTTGCTGACAAGCGTCTGCGGGATAACGCAGGCCGCGTTGTTTTTTCCGATCTTGATCTTCTGCTCTCCGCGTGCTGCCGGGAATCCCATGCTGTCGCCGAGATGATACTTTGTGATATTCTTCACCATCGGAAGAAGATCATTGACATTGATGTTTGTTGCACACATTGCGGACATATTTCCCACAAGGCTGTTTAAGGTCGCGAAATCTGCTTTCTTTGCCTTCTCAAATGCCTTCTGGATGACAAGTCTCTGACGCTCGGTACGCGCGTAGTCACTGTCCATCAGACGGAGACGTCCGTAAGCAACGGCCTGGACACCGTCTAAGTGGTTCACACCGGCGCTCTTCAACTGAACAGATCCGATTCCGGTACCTTTTACAGTCTCTGTGATAAATGCGTTGATATAATAAAACTCAGATTTACTGATATCGATATCAACACCGCCAAGGATATTGATTGCAGTCGCGACTGCTTTCCAGTTGAATGCAACATAGTGTGTGATATTGAGATCCAGGTTTTTATTCAGTGCCTTGACCGCCTGTTCCGGACCGCCCTGGGCGTATGCCGCATTGATCTTATTGTATGTGTTCTTATCGTTCACATTCAGGTAAGTATCACGGAATACGGATGCCAGTTTGATCTCACCTGTCTCACGATTTAAGTTTGCGATCATGATAACGTCGGACTGGCTTCCCTTTCCGGTCGATCCGTCACGGGAATCCAGACCAAACACGGCGATGGTCCAGTATCCTTTTTCCATCTTATCCCTCATTTCCAGAGAGATATTCTCATTCAGAACATCTTTCAGATCGAACTCATTCTGTCCGTTCATTTTTCCGAAGTTGTGCTGGATATATGCGTAGACAGCTCCGGAGAACCCAAGCACCAGAACGATCAGTGCGATCAGAACACCGATGATGATCTTTTTCTTTTTGTTTCCGTTTTTGCGTCTCTTGTGGTTATGGGAACCTGCGCCATGGCTCTTCGCTGCTGCGCGCCCTGCCCGGCTTCCCGGATCCGCACTCATGGAATACAGATTTTCTGTCTCGTGGGAATGATGCTTTGCAGCTGTCTCCCTTTCGCTCTCACGCCGTCTGCTTTTTCTTGCGCGCGAACGGTCTAATTCGTCTTCATAATTCATGTCATTTGTCCTCGTATTAGTAAGCGTTTTTATTGATGAATCCCTTGAAAACTGTTAAGAACATGATCTTGAAATCAAGACCAAGCGTCCAGTTCTCGATATAGTAGAGATCGTGCTCGATCCGCTTAATGATCGAGGTATCTCCACGATAACCATTCACCTGTGCCCAACCGGTAAGACCGGGACGGACTTGATGTTTGATCATATATCGCGGGATTTCTTCCTTAAATTTTTCAACGAAAAACGGCCGTTCCGGTCTCGGTCCCACAAGACTCATATCCCCCATGAGAATATTGAAAAACTGTGGAACCTCATCGATGCTTGTACGGCGGATGATTTTTCCGATGAGAGTTACACGGGCATCTCCCTTTGTCGTCCAGCGGCTCTTTTCCTTACTTGGATCCTGGACCGTCATGGAACGGAACTTATACATCTTAAACGGGCGGTTGTGAAGTCCGACCCGCTCCTGACAGAAAATGATCGGTCCCGGAGATGTCAGTTTGATGAGCAGTGCCACGATCAGCATGATCGGGGAGAATAGAATGATACCCACGATCGCACCTACAATGTCCACAGCTCTCTTGAGTGCTGCGTTCACCGGATCATTTAGCGGAACACGGCGGATATGGATCACCGGTAGTCCCTGGAGATCCTCCATATAGGGGATCGTCGGGATAATATTCCCATAATCCGGAATAAATTTTGTGTGTACGCCGGATTTTTCACAGAGCGCAACAATATGGCGGAGCTTTTCATATTCGCCAAGGCTCAGTGTAACGGCGATCTCATCAAGACTGTTCTGCTCTAAAATATAATCAAGGTCCTCGACACAGCCGATGACCTTAACTCCCTTATACTCACTTCCGCGTTCCTTCGTATCATCAATGATCCCGCGGATCTTGTATCCCCATTCCGGATTCTTATTCACCCGGTCGATAAAACCTTCTGCCGCGGAAGAATATCCTACCAAAAGGATATGTTTCTGATTGTATCCTTTCGAACGCATGGACCGGAGCACGATCCGGATCCCGTTCCGCTCGATCGTCATAAATGCCACGTTCAGAACGTAGAAATATACAACCAGCCTCTGGGAGAAGTTGTAGAGGTGCGGCTCTTTTCTTCCCAGGTACAGGACAAGACCGAAAATTAAAAATCCGATCGAGTTTGCCTTAAAGATCTTTCCAAATTCGTTTCTGCGCCCAAGCACACGCTTTGGGGTGTACAGTCCAAATAAGGAGTACAAAAGCAGATACGCCGGAATAATAACGAGCAGCGCGCCAAAATAAAATCCGACCTCAAGTGTCCGTTTTCCAAGCTGGTTCGCCCATCCGCTTCCGATCACGATAAACCATGCGAGCAGATAAGAGAACGCGGTCACGCAGGCATCAAGCACCACATGAAAACGGTTGAGGCTCTTTTGATTGTCTTTGATCATATGATTTCACCCTGTTTTCCAAGGAAAATGCTGTCAGTTTTTTATCCTGCAGCATTGTAATGGTGACAGCCCGGTCAGAGCATAGTACCGCCATCGTAAAATTATGCATACATAGTATACATAAATTTTTCCTGTTTGCAAATAAACGTTTTCTTAAGAAAATCTGAGATTTCCGTAAAATATCGGTTACAGTACGCGGACATTCCCTGCCCGCGCACTGCAGCAATCTTTGAATGCAATTTAGGCTTTGACTTTCAGCTTTGCTGCCTGTCTCCTGGAAAACTCATAAATATAAACTGCGGTGCCGGCGATCAGCTCGATCTGGATCCCGATCTCCCGCTTTAATCTTCCCTTAAAGGAAGGAACACGCTTACAGTTTTTCAGTGTTCTGATCCCTTCAAGGAACCCGGCCACATAATCTTTTCCGAATCCCATCTTCTTAAAGAACAGGAATTTCACAAAAGTACCAGCCAGAAGACACGGGGAATTCAAGAGCAGCTGCCACCCCCGCATATTCTTATAATTTAAATAGACATTGTTTCTCGCCGCAAGTTTTACCTTGAAAGAATTATACTTGGAACCGCTGGTCCCGCTTCCCACATGGTACACCACTGCTTCCGGACAGAACACATTGTCATATCCGTAAAGCTTCGCACGATATCCCACATCGATATCCTCAAGGTACGCGAAGTGCATCTCATCGAAGTATCCGATCGTCTCAAACACTTCCCTGCGGTAGATCGCCGCGCCGGCACAGGCCGTAAACACGCGGCAGCTTTTTTTATAGAGATACTCCGGACGTCCGACGCCTCGCTGGAATGCCCAGCCGAGAACGCTGTACATGTCTCCGGCATCGTCCATGAGATCCGGATGATACATCTGGATCATCTTGCTGCTGACGGAAAAGATCTTCTCCGACCGGTCCATGGCCCGCTCCAGCGCTTCCACATAGTGCGGAGCCACTTTCGTATCGTTATTTAAGAGGATCACATACGGAGTATCCGCCGCCTTGATCCCGACATTGACCGCACCGGAAAAGCCGGTGTTCTCCGGAAGAAAGATCGACGGGATCTGTTTCTCCTTCAGCCACTCCACACTTCCGTCCGTGGATCCGTTGTCCACCACAAGGATCTTAAAATCCTTTGTCGTCTGTCTATCCAGAGCCTCAAAGCACGGTTCCATAAACGAGAGTCCGTTATAATTCGGAATTATGATCGTTGTCTTCATTCGTCTAACGGTACCTCCAGTTTATATGGTTCCCCGATCTTCTCCTTTTTCAGATCCCGCAGAACAAAATTTGATTTCCGCAGCGTCAGGTTCGGGTTGTAATAAGGATCTCCGTTCTTTAAGATCTCCGGCCAGCGTTTCGCGAAGGTTGCGATCTCGCGGTTGAATCTCGCCACTTTCTCCGGAGTGTCCTCAAGACCGCGGGACTTCGATTCGTAATGATGCAGCACCGCATACGGAGCATAGACCACGAGTTTTCCGAGCTTTCTGACCTTCATGCAGTAGTCGATATCATTGAATGCGACGGCAAGTTCCTCCGTAAATCCGCCCACGGCGTCAAATACGGAGCGTTTGCTCATCATGCAGGCCGCCGTGACGGCGCTGTAATCCTGAGCGCACATTGCCCGGTTGAAGTAGCTGTTCTCGGATTTGTGGAGCCCGATAAACGTGTGTCCCGCAATGCCTCCGAATCCGATGACAACGCCGGCATGCTGGATCGTATCATCCTCATAGAGAAGTCTTGCGCCGACAATTCCGACGTCCTCTCTCTGGGCAAAGCCGAGCATCTCCTCGACAAAGTTCTTTGCGATCAGCTCGATATCGTTGTTCATGAACAGAAGGTATTCGCCCTTTGCATGCTGTACGCCGAAGTTGTTGATCGCGGAATAGTTGAACTCCCGCTCCCAGCGGACAACGTGTACATTCGGGAATTCCTTCTGGATCTTCTCATAGTAAGTCCATGTCGCCTGTTCTGTGCTGTTGTTCTCCACGATGACAAACTCGAGGTTCTTGTACGTCCCTTCCGTCAGCATCGGGCGGATACAGTTGTCGAGATCGACAGTGTGGTCCTTGTTCGGGATGATCACGGAGACAAGCGAATCTCCCTTGATCTTAAATGTCGTGTGATAAATGCCGTAGTCCACGCCTTTTTCCACTTTTTCCGCCTCGATCCCCACTCTCTTATAGTGGTCCATGATCGCGCGGGAACCGGCTGTGAAGGCGTAAAGCTTGCTCTCCGGGTTGCTCGCCGTGGAATTCGGATGGCAGCGCCAGTGGTATAAGACCTTCGGGATATGGCAGATCTTCTCTGCATTCTCCGTACAGCGGAAGATAAAGTCATAATCCTGGGCTCCGTCATACTCCGCCCGGAAACCGCCGACTTTATCAAGCAGTTCTTTCTTCACCACGAACAGATGGCAGATATAGTTGACACTCGTCAGAAGGTCTGGATTGAAATCCGGCTTAAAATGCGGGTCAAACAGTTCATCTCCATCCATATCCAGCTTGTCCTCATCGGAATAGAGGACATCACATGTTCTGTTCTCGTTCAGTTTTTTCGCACACTCGAAGAGCGCGTTCGGTGTCAGACGGTCATCATGGTCCGCAAGGACAACAAAATCGCCCTCCGCCATCTCGAGAGCCGCGTTGGTATTACCGGAAATTCCGAGATTTTCGCCCAGGACCTTATACCGGATCCTGGAATCCTTCTCCGCATATTTCTTTAATACATTCTCAACGCTCTCTCCGGCCGGACTGCCGTCCGCGATGCAGAGTTCCCAGTTTGCGTATGTCTGCTCCACGATGGAATCCAGCATTTCCTTTAAAAACTTCTCCGGAGTCTTATAGACCGGGATCACGATGGAGAACTTCGGCATATACTCAAAGGTCTCTTTTTTCTGCGCTTCCAGCTCTTCCTCCGACGGTTTTGTGAGATTCCACCACTCTGCGTAGTCGTAATCGTCATCGATTCCCTGGATCTTATGCTTTGATTTTAAGATCAGGGCTTTCAGACCATTCTCTTTCAGAAAATCCCAGGCAACATGAACCGTCTCCATATTCATCAGGTTCATGAGTTTCTGGACTTTGCGGTTCGCCGCTCCTGTCTTTTTGCGGATCATCATATCGCTGTATTTCACTCGGGTCGTCTTCTTCTCCCCGCAGATTACAAGATAGTAGATCTTTCCATGTTCATATGGGAAACGGATATCAAACCCGAGATCGCGGTCGATGATCTTTTTGTAGTAGATCTGGCTCACGTCGTCCCGCCTTGTCAGAACGATCTTCGCATCCACCGGATTCCCCGCTTCGTCCTCGATCCGGTATGTGATCACGGAATCCGGGTCATTTTCCACAGCCCAGCCATTTAACTGGATCGTCTGCTCACGGACTCTCATCACTTCAACACTGTATTTCATACTTCCTCCTGCGCAGCCGGCGTGTCAAAATTGATCCGCTCCTCCTCGACAACAAGCGGACGGTGCATCACACGGGTATTGATGCTCATGATATACTCGCCGAGCAGTCCGATAAAGAAGATCTGGACCGAACCAAGGAAACACATTCCGATCAGAAGCGGCGCCATACCTGCCGCAAAGCGGTCCCAGTAGAGGAGCTTCATGATCAGATATACCATTCCGACAAGAAAACTGATCCCGCCGCAAAATGCGCCAAAGAATGTCGCAAGGCGCAGTCCCGCTTTCGTGTAGGAAGTGAAGCTTAACATCGCCGCATCGTATAATTTATAGAAGTTATTGTGAGTCTTCCCCGCGCGGCGCTTCGGCTGTTCATACGGGATCTCTTTTCTCTTAAATCCAAGCTCCGCGACAATTCCGCGAAGGAACGGAGTCGGATCATCCAAATTTCTTAACACTTCGATAAACTGTCTGTCATAGAGACCGGATCCCGTGAAATGTTCGATCTGCTCTACATCAGACAATTTACGGATCAGTTTGTAATAGCAGCTTCTGAGCCAGTACATGACCGGATTTTCTTTGCTGCTCGTCTTGATCCCGATAACGATCTTATAGCCATTCTCCCATTCATGGACATACTTCGGGATCAATTCCACCGGATCCTGGAAATCTGCGACCATGGAGATCACGCAGTCACCGGTTACCTGAAGGATTCCATAATATGGGGAGTTGAACTGTCCAAAGTTTCTCGCATTGAAGATCGCCTTGATCTTCGGGTTCTTTGCACAGAGCATCCTGAGCAGTTCTCTCGTCTTATCCGTGGAGTCATTGTCGATAAAGACCAGCTCGTAGTCGTACTGCGGCAGCTCTTTTGTGATGATGCCGATGACCGCTTCACTGATCGGAACGACATTCTCCTCCTCGTTATAGCATGGAATCAAAACGCTGATTTTTTTCATGTTATATTTTCTTCTTCCTTAAATAATTGTTACCTGATCTTTAACTTTTATCATTGTAACCATTTTTTCTGTTTTGTCAATACCGGGCAGTGTTCACGGCATTTTTTGTCGATCCGGATCCGCTATGCACCACCGCAGCCGGTCCTGCCCGAGTTTCCCCGTTTTTCCTCTCTATACGGTCCTTTTCCTGAGTGCGATCATCCGGGTAATGCCGGTCTTAAAGTCGACTTCCGGCTTCCATCCCGTCACCGCCTTTAATTTCTCAATGGACGGCATCAGGTTGATCAGACCTTCCGCATTTTCCCCGCGGGTATTGTATCGGGTTTCGCCCTTTCCGCCGCAGAGTGTATGGATCTCCTCCACGAAATCCTTTAATACCTTTGTCTCCGCGCCTCCGAAGTTAAAGACAGGATTTGAGATCCCCTCAAATGTCGTTTCCTCCGCCTCGCAGAGCGCCGCCATTCCTCTCGCCAGATCATCGATATAGAGGAAATTCCAGTTCTGCGTGCAGGCGCCGAGGGACATCTCCCTGTTGTTCAAAAATGCGTCCAGACAGGATTCGACTAACGTCCACGGGTGGTCTCCCGGTCCGTAGGCGCTGAAGATCCGCGCGTGAATGTAACGCAGGCCGAGCTCCCCGCAGAGCTTTTCGCCCTTTTCGCGCATCGCGAGCTTCGCTTCGCCGTAGAGGGATTTCGGCTCGCAGGCCGTCTCCTCCGTGATCAGATCCCGGTGCATTCCGTATTCTGCCTGGGATCCGGAGAACAGGAACTTTTTACATCCCAGTGCCTTCGCAGTCCGGATCGTCTCCAGGGAGATCTCCAGATTTTTTTCCTGAAGCGCCCGGTCTATTCTCGACGCACTTCCGGAACCGCCCCAGCCGAAGTGGCAGAAGACATCCTGCGGCTTTCTCACTTTTTCCAGAAGCTGTTCCGGCTCGGAGAGATCGTTTTCAGTCACGAGAAGCCGCCCGGATAAAAGCGCCTCCTCGTTTCCGTCAAGGATCGTGCCGAGTTTTGAGGACGCGGGGCGCGCGATGGCAGTCACCGTATGTCCTCTCCGCAAGAGTTCCCGAACTGTCGCCGCGCCGACAAAACTCGTCGCGCCTGTCATGATGATATTCATATTATGCTGCCCCTTTCCTCTGACAAACGTAACTGTTCAGTACCTTCACAGCTACGAGCAAAAATCCATTCCGGATCGGCTGCGCCGATGGGATTTTTGCCTTCATGTCTATCCTTTATTACGGTCAGCGCAGCAAGTGCGCAGACCTGCGTTACTGACAAACCTACTTATTTTCCACCAGCGGGATATACATATTCTCCTTGAGTTCTTCCTCCGGAAGGAACGGCGCAAGATCCTCAAGCGGTACAGATACCATCGTTCCGTCCGGCAGCATCTTCGCAGATGCCTTTGGCTCAAATCCCTGCTTCATATCAACAAAGATCTCACAGATCACCGGACCTTCCGTCGCAAGTGTCTTCTCCACAGCAGCACCAAGCTCGCTGTTGTGATGCGCCGCCACATACGGATAGCCGTAAGCCCAGGCAAGTTTCTCCATACTCGGGAAACTTAAGTCATGGCTGTCCACGCCGATTCCGATGAGCGGCTCATGGAAGTGGGTCTTCTGGGTCTGACGGATGGAGTGGTAGCCGCCGTTGTTGATCAGGAAGATCTTGATCCCCATGTGGTGATGGATGATCGTCTGAAGTTCCTGAAGGTTCATCTGGATGCTTCCGTCACCGGTCACAAGGATAATATCCTTTGTATGGTCCGCCACCCATGCACCGATCGCCGCCGGGAGGTCGTAACCCATGGAAGCGATCGCAGAGTTGCTGATGAACCGCTGTCCTTTCTTCATCTCATAGGCATGTCCGCCTACCACGCACGCGGAGCCGTTGCCCACAACCGTGATCACGTCCTCCTCCACGCGTTTGCTGATCTCCTTGATCGCCGCGTAGACGTTTGCCGGCTCATCGTCTCCGGTCTCATAATGTTTCGGCAGAACGACCGGATATTTTTCTTTCCAGGTCTGGCACTGACGGATCCAGCTGTCCACTGCCTCTTTGTCCTTTGCACCGCCGTTCGGATCAAATTCTTCCTCATCGAGAACGAGTTCCAGCTTCTCGAGAAGATCCTTCACGTCCGCATGGACCGGCATATCAACGTGGACCGTCGGTTTCTTTAACTCTTCCGCGTCGATATCATTGTAGATCACATACGCTGCTCTCGCCCATGTCGGGTAGTTGTAACCGACCTGGCGGATGGAAAGACGGCTTCCCAGCGATAATAAGAGGTCGCTGTTCTGAACCGCAAAGTTTCCGGCGCGGTCGCCCATATGTCCGGCACGTCCCACATAGAGCGGATCTGTATCGTACATGCAGTCGATGCTGTTCCAGCCGGTAACAACCGGGATCCCGAGCTTTTTCACGACTCTTGTAAATACATCAAACGCTTTTCCGATCCGGATCCCGTTTCCGGCATTGATCACCGGACGTTTTGCCTCTCGGACTTTCTTTAAGATCTCTCTCGCCTGTTCTACTGTCACAGGGTCCGGAAGTTTCACGCGTTTTTCTCCCTGTCCGCTCACATCAGACGGGATCATCGCCGGTTTTCCTTCAATTTTATTCATCATGCAGATCGTGCATCCGGAACATCCGGTTCCATGTCCGGACCAGCCGGTGCCGCCCGCCTCGTAATCATCTTTATCGAATCCCAGCAAGGATTCCGTCTCGATATACGCGCCCTGGACATTTAACGGGATGTCCAGCCAGCACGGACCAGGTCTTCCTGTCTGTGCCAGATAGAGGGCCTTTTCCAGGCAAAAACGGATCCGCATCGGATCCAGCACCATCTCACTGTACTTTGTCATACAGTCGATCGCCTTTGTAATCTCAAATTCCTGATCTCCCATCGCGCGGATCCCCAGACCTGTGCTGTGGGCCGTCGTGTCGTAGCGGACCTGTCCGGATAAAACGAGCATCGGGATCGAGTCAAGCCAGCCGCCGACAACGCCCGTGATCGCATTTGTTCCGCCAGGGCCTGTCGTCACACAGAGCGCGGCGATCTTGTTGTGGATTCTCGCATACGCCTCCGCAGCGATGGCGCATGCCTGTTCATGGTGGTTAAAATAGCAGTGAAGTCCCGGCTGATGTCCGAGTCCGTCATCCAGGTGCATCGCACCGCCTCCGGTCACCATAAATGCATCGGTGATCCCCTCGTCTACCAGCTTCTGGGCAATATAATCAGAAACTTTCATTCTCATAAGTGAAACCTTCTCCTCTCTCAAACTGTCAGATTCCAGCCATATTGACCTTCCTTTTCCCCCAGACACATGGCTGAGTCTGCGCCGGGTATACCTTTTTCGATTATACCATGCGGACCGCATACAGTCCAGTAAATCATGTTTTTAACAGAGTTTTCAGGGGATCCCCGGGGCATTTTTCCCCTTTGTTTTCCGTTTTTTCCACCCGGTGAAATCCTTTCCACGGTGTTCCAGATATGCCAGGAACCCACACTGGAATTCTGTCATCACAGACTGTTATAATCAGCCGGTAAACAAAAACAACTGTACGGCATGATCTCAGGAGCTGCTGCCGATCCGTCCTGTCCACAAGCTTCTGACCAGCCGGACAAGAGCATGATTTCATATCAAAAAGGAGAGAAGGATACTATGAAAAAACAGACAAAGATCGCCGCTGTCTTATCTGCAGCAGCATTTATGACAATGGTCTCCGGGCTGCCGGCTTACGCCGCATCCTACGGCTGGGTGACAGAAGGAGATGCGAAGGTCTATTACGATGAAGACGGGTACCTCACCACCGATGCATGGAGAAAGCGCGGGGAAGACTGGTACTATCTTGGTGAGAACGGTCAGATCGTGACCGATGCGAAGATCGACGAGTATTATGTGGACAGCGAAGGAAAAATGGTGACGAGTGCATGGGTAGAATTAAAGAATGAGGAAGATCCGGACTCCCCGGAGACTCCCGATACCTTCTGGTACTACTTTGAAAAGGATGGAAAGTCCGCTGTCTCCAAATGGGTAAAATTTGACTCTAAATGGTACTATTTTGACGAGTCCGGCCATATGGCGACAGGAAAGATGGAGATCGACGGAGCTACTTACTATCTTGGAACAGAAAAAGACGGGGCGATGAAGACCGGATGGATCCGTCTGGAGGAAAACAGTCATGTGCCGGGATCTTCTGAGAGCTGGTACTACTTTAACTCCGACGGAAAGATGGTGAAGACCCAGTATGACAAGAAGATCGATGGAAATTACTACACCTTCATCGACGGAAAAATGCAGACAGGCTGGGTCCTGATGCCGTCCGGGAGCGATGCTGACGCAACCGGCAGCAATGCAGCTGTCCCGAACGTCACAGATTATCAGTACTACGGGCCGGCCGGAGACGGAAAACGCGCCGAAGGTTTTCACTCCATTGAGGGGATTTCCGGGATCCACGAAGCCGACGAGGTGTACACCTTCTGCTTTAAAGCAGGAAAACCATACGTTTCCACGAAAAAGGGGAATTCTCTCTTCACGATCAACGCGAAAAAATACGCTTTCAGTGATCTCGGCATCATGCAGACCGGAAGACAGATCGTGAATGTGGCGAACGATGAGATCGCGAACTTCTGCTTCGGCGAGGACGGCATCATGAAGACAGGAAAACAGACGATCTTCAATGAGGAGACGGGTGAGACCGAGAACTGGTTCTTCCACACCGACGGCGACAAGAAAGGTCAGGGATACCATGGACTCCGCGACGGCATCCTCTATGTATACGGAAAGAGACAGGACGCCACTGCCGACCAGAGATATGCACCGGCGGACTTAAACGGCACCACCTACCTTGTCGGAACAGCCGGAAATGTACAGAAAGCGTCCGCTTCCTCCACTTCTTCCGAAAAACCGGAACTTGGGCGCGGATATAAGGATATCAAAGATGCGAACGGAACGATCTGGACTGTAAATACGGCCGGTGTCGTCCAGTAAACAGGACATTGAATTCCTGCGAAATAACCGCGGACCTGCTGCCTTTCGCAGCCATCCGCGGTTATTTCTATCCACGGCTGCCCGATCAGTTCTGTGCAGCCGCATTCTCCTATTTACTTTCTGTAATATACGCTTTTACCAGGCGGTTCAGTGTACCTTTCATCTGTACCACAATGTCCATCAGCCTGTCGTTCTCTTCGCGAAGCCTTTGGTTTTCTTCTTCCAGAGCACTTTTGTAATGTCGTTCCATGCTCATTGTTTTCGTCCCCCTTACGCCTCGTCCGCAGCCGCCCTTTCCCGCGTCTGCTTCCTTTTTCTTAAATATATAATACATTTTTCCAGAATTGAAAAGTAGTTTTTGAACGCAAGTTTCGACAGCTTTCGAAAACGCAAAGCGACAGTCCCACTCAAAAGCAGAACTGCCGCAAAACTCATCTTTTATATGATATGAAGTTTTTCAAATGCCCATGCGATCCCGTCGTCCTCCACGTCCTTCGTGATAAAGGTCGCGTAAGGTTCCAGGCCTTTCGCATGTTTTTCCATAATGATACTGTTTCCGGCATAGCGGATCATCGCCAGGTCATTCATACTGTCACCGAAGGCGTAAGAATCTTCTCTCGCGATACCATAGTGTTTCAGGATCACTTCCATCGCCGTCGCCTTATCATAGCCTGTCGGCACGCACTCATAGAGTCCGTGTCCCCGGTCGATCGCAGTCATATCCGGCGCCAGGATCTTTAAGAAGCTCTCCGCATCACTATTCTCATCCGCCAGCACACAGAACTTGTCAAAGTCGACTTCCTCCGTGTTCCAGTCTGCACTCGCAAGTCCCTGGTTTTTATATACCACATTCTTCACATGTTCGATCTCTTCCATATGGGAGACGCCGACCTGGACCGTACAAACCTTCGGTCCCTCAAGGATCCCGTCGAGTCTGCACGCGAGGATCGCTCTCTGGAGCTCCATCCGGCGCTTCGCGGAGATTTTTCTGTGAAGCAGGGCTTTTCCTTCCGCTTCTATGTAGGTTCCGCATCCGCAGAGGTAACCGTCGACCGGTACTTTCCCCTCAACGTCCTTCATCAGGCATCTCGTCCGCCCGGAATTGATGAATATCAGATGTCCGGCGCGGCGCGCCTCGGTGATCGCAGCCGCCGCGCTCTTCGGAAGCTCTTTCGATGCATCCACTAAGAGCGTTCCGTCAATGTCAAAAAATAATGCTTTTCTTTTCATATTGTTCTCTTATCGCATTTTTGCTGTCAGCATCTCTGCTCAGCACTTTGCAGAATAGCCGGACCATTTCCTGTCCATATTATTTTGCTTCCGTACTGCTTTCGCTTTCCTCTGCAACAGTCTCTGCTTCTTCTAAGATATTCTCTGCTTCTGTTGTCTCTGCAGTAGTCTCCGGCGCTTCAACGTAAGTAGAATTGTCGATCAGGTAGTAGTAGACAGCACCCATATCAAAGATCTGGTTTGAGGAGTCCTCACCGTATGTTGCCGTCATCTGCGCTGCATTCTTGAAGTAATTCATAACAGCGAGCTTATCTTTCTGATCCTCAGTCGCAGAGAGATTTTCCTGTGCCTGAATCGCGTCTAAAACGAGCTGCTGTTTTACAAGGTTTTCAGCAGTATCGCGAAGTCCATCCTCATCCGTTCCGAGGAACATGCTGAGGAACTGGTCAAAGTCAAGACCATAGCTGCTCGCATAGCTGGAGTATGTGGTCTTTAACTGGTTGAACATGTCATCAACAGCGTCCGGATCTGCTGTGACTTCGGAGTTATTGATCACTTCATTTAAGAGCTCACTTCCGGCTGCGTTGAAGAACTGGCTGTCGGCCTCCGCCTGGAGATCCGCACACACTTCCTCTTTTAACTGATCAAGAGTCGCTGTATCATCCTTGTAATAACGTTTTGCGAGGTCATCGTCCACCTTGCTCTCGGACTCAGATTTTAACTGGTTTAATTTCACATGGAATACGACTTCCTGTCCTGCAAGATCTGCGCTTCCGTAGTTATCTGGGAACTTTAAGTTTAAGTCTTTCTCATCTCCGACGTTCATGCCGATCACGCCGTCCTCAAAGCCGTCAATAAAAGTTCCGCTTCCAAGCTTCAGATCGTAACCTTCTGCAGTTCCGCCGTCAAACGCAACGCCGTCCTTTGTTCCGGAATAATCGATATTCGCGGTATCGCCTTCCGCAGCCGGGCGTCCCTCGATCGTTACCGGATACTCTGCGCAGAGCTCCTTTAATCTTGTCTGGACCTGTTCATCCGTCACTTCCTCTACCTTTGCAGAATAAGTCAGGTTCTTATAATCTCCGAGAGTCACGCTCTCCTCGTCGTGAAGCTCTTCCTCGGATTTTGTCTCCGTCTCAACAGTTGCAGCTGCTGCCTGCTCCTCAGACGCAGAGCTGCTCTCTGTGTTCTGACTTTTATTTCCGCATCCTGTTACGATCACAGCCGCTGCTGCAACACAGAGACCTGCTTTTATGATTTTTTTCATGTTTTCTTTTTCCTTCCATTCTGTCTCATATTTCCCGCGTGTCTCCCGTTTTCCGGAACATCCACGCGTAATACTCATTCTAACATACCGTCACGCGAAAAAAAAGAGTGTTCACAGAAATTTAAGACATGTGTTAGAAAACAAGTGAAAAAACGCTTCACGAGTTTCCCCTTGTTATCGCGACAGTCGCCAAGGTCTCGCGCAAGCGCGGACTTTGGCTCGTCGTTCGCGTAAATAAAAACACTCTGCAAAGATCTTCCATGTCTTACGTCCATCAGGATCTCTTCCAGAGTGTTTTTCAATAATGTTTCAATTTTTTCAAAACGGGGCGTTAGAAATGTCCTTCCGACTCCTGGACACAGCTCCTGCCGGTCCCGCCGTCATCCGCATTTATTTATAGAACGCACAGAACGCCTTATATGTATTGTATACATCAAGCTTCGAAGCCAGCTCAAACGGTGCGTGCATGGAAAGGATCGGAACGCCGAGGTCCACAACATCCACATCCATCATCGCCACATACTGGGCGATCGTTCCGCCGCCGCCCGCATCGACTGCACCGAGCTCACCGGTCTGCCAGTAGACACCGTTCTCTTCCATGATGTCGATGACCTTCGCCATGGTCTCCGCGCTTGCATCGCTGCTGCCGGACTTTCCTCTCGCGCCTGTATATTTTGTGAGCACGCAGCCTTTGTTTACATAACTCGAGTTTCTGCTCTCGTAGACACTCGCGAACGTTGGATCATAAGCCGCGTTTACATCGGAAGAAAGGCAGATGGAATGGCGCAACACAGTCTTTGTGTCCGCCCCGAAGCTCTCCGCGAGATCCTCGACTGCATGATGGACATAGTCCGAGTGAAGTCCCGTATTCCCGACAGAACCGATCTCCTCTTTGTCCGTAAGGATCGTAAATGTCGTGTGTTCCGGATTCTTTGTCCCGATCTCCGCCATCAGAGCTGTGTACGCGCAGACGCGGTCATCCTGGCCGTAAGATCCCACAAGTCCGCGGTCAAGTCCGATATCGACCGCCTTGTATGCCGGGACCATCTCGATCTCCGCACGGGTGAAATCTTTTTCCGTGATCCCGTAGCGCTCGTTCAGTAACTTCATCGCAAGAAGCTTTGCCGGATTTTTGATCTTCTCGTTCTCCTCGTCATGGTACGGGATCGAACCGATGATAATATTGAGTTCCTCGCCCTTTAAACCTTCTGCGAGCTTTCTTCCGTTCTGTTCGGAAGCAAGATGAGGGAGAAGATCTGTCACGCAGAATTGCGGATCGCCCTCATTTTCGCCGATGGAGATCTCAACGACCTCTCCGTCAGCTTTTACAACGACGCCATGCATGGATAACGGCACGGTCCCCCACTGGTATTTGCGGATCCCGCCGTAATAGTGCGGTTTTAAATATGCGATCTCATCCTTCTCAAACAGCGGATTCGGTTTTAAATCCAGGCGCGGGGAATCGATGTGGGCACCGTTCATCCTCAGTCCCTCGTTCAGATCTTTTGTTCCGATCGTGGAAGCAATGATCGCCTTCTTCCGGTTGTTCCAGTAGATCTTATCCCCTGCTTTGTAGGAAGCTTTCGGGTCAAATTTCTGATATCCTGCGTTTTCCAGGAGTGTAACTGCCTTTTTCACGCATTCTCTCTCTGTTTTTCCCTCATTTAAGAATGTCTTATATCCCTCACAGAAATCCTGTGCCTCCGGGATCTGCTCCGGCGCTTTTTCGCCGATATGCGGAGCTTCCCAGAGAAGTACTTTTTCAAGATCTTTGCCGCTCATTCTAAAAATCCTCCGTATGTGTAATAGTATCCTATTTCGGGAACAGCTCTTTGCTGTCCAACATCAGTGTAAACGGTCCGTCATTCAGCAGATCCACCTTCATATCCGCTCCGAACTCCCCGTGCGCCACTTTTTCCACATGCTTTTTGCACTGTTCCATAAAATATTCATAGAGACGGTTCGCATGGTCCGGCGCTCCTGCACCAGTAAAGCTCGGACGGTTGCCCTTCCGGCAGTCTGCATACAGTGTAAACTGGCTCACCACAAGAATCTCGCCGCCCACATCCTGAAGAGAGCGGTTCGTCTTTCCGTTCTCATCCTCAAAAATGCGGAGTCTGCAGATCTTGTCCGCCATTTTATCTGCGATCGTCTCATCATCCTCATCAGATACACCGAGAAGGATCAGGAATCCCTGTCCGATGGAACCGGTCTCCCGCCCGTCCACATGTACCGACGCATGTTTTACTCTCTGTAGTACGACTCTCATCTATCTTTCCTCCAGACTGGCCGCTCTGCATCCGCTTTTCCGGAGTACAGATCTTTCGTCTTGGAACTTTCTGTCATCAAAACAGCCGAAAACGGTCTATGTCGGACCGTTTCCTGCAAGTTCCTCCAGTTTTCTTTCTGCTTTCTCACGCTCGCGGCGCTTTTCTTCCTCACGCCTGCGCTCTTCCTCCTCGACGGCCATGATCGCCTGGTTTAAGGAGAACATCTTCATATCCAGCATATCCACCATATCTGCACAGGACTTTAACTCCCGTTCCAGATAATCCGGTGCCTTTCCCTCAAACTTATAAGCGATCTTGTGTTCCAGGGACGCCCAGAAGTCCATCGCGATGGTGCGGATCTGGATCTCGACCTTCGTATCTCTCTTTCCCTCCGAAAGATAGACCGGGATCGTCACCACCATATGGTAGCTCTTATATCCGTTCGCCTTCGGATATTTAATGTAGTCCTTGACATGCAGGACTGTAATATCCGCTTGTCTGGCGATCATATCCGCGATGGGATAAATATCGGACATAAAGGAACAGATGATCCGGATCCCCGCGATATCGTTTAAGTGCTCCACCATGTTATCGATCGTGACCTCACATCCATCGTGCTTCAGCTTTTTCACGATGCTCTCCGGCGTCTTCAACCGGGAAGTGATATGTTCGATCGGGTTGTAATTGTATAACTGGATAAATTCATTATTTAAGATCTCGATCTTCGTGTTGATGGATTTTAACGCGGAGCTGTATAAAAACATCGTTGATTTCCACTGATCGATCTGATCAAACCCTCCAGACTCTTTCGTCATGCTGACGCCCCCTTTCTTTGCAGCCGGGAACGTTCCGTCCATGCGACCATGTCTTCACGCTTTCCTGCTACAGCTTCAGACCCTTTAAGAGATCCGCAAGACCTGTGCTTGCCTGACCTTCTTCCTTATATCCGTAGGTGTCCTCAGCTTCTCTCTCCGCTTCCTCCTCGATCAGCTCTTTCATGGACAGACTGATCTTGTTGTTCGCGGTGGAGATGATCTTTACTTTTACGTTCTGTCCCTCTTTCAGCACCGCACCCGGATGTTTGATCCGCTTTGTGCTGATCTGGGAGATGTGAAGGAGACCGGTAAGTCCGTTTTCCAGCTCAACAAATGCGCCGTAATCCTTTAAGGTCTCGACTGTGCCGTTCATAACAGCGCCGACTTCACATTTTGCGATCTTTTTATTTGTCTCTTCCTGCTTTTTCTCTCTCGCTGCTTCACGTCCGGATAATACGAGACGGTGTGTCTCCTCATCTGCCGTGATCACGGTCACTTCGATCGTCTTTCCGTCGAATTCCTTTAAATCTTCCACATACTCGTCGCTGAGGCGGGAAGCCGGGATAAAGCCGCGGATCCCTTCCAGATATGCGACAGCACCTGCGTTTACGATCTCAGAGATCTTTACCGGAACGACCGTGCGCTCTTCCATCATGGTCTTCAGTTTATCCCACGCAAGGACCTGGTTTGCCTCCTTTTTGGAGAGGACCATGTTTCCTTCCCCGTCATTTGTCGCCATCACGGTCGCCGTGATCTCATCACCCGGATGGATCATCTCCGCCATGTTGAAATCAGGATCTTCGCTCAGATCTTCTTTGCGGATCACGCCGTCCGCGTAGGTCTTTAAGTCCACGATCACCGCGTCATCTGTCACATCAAGCACGGTACCAGTCACAACATCGCCAACTCTAATTTTTTTAAGGGAAGCTTCTAACTCCTCTTTGTAATCGTCCATGGATTCCATATTTCATCTCTCCTTTTCTCATCCTCCATTTTTATTCCGCTTATTTCTATAAAAAGGCCATAAAAATGGATGATAATTTCTTCCTCTATTTAACCATATTCTGTGAATATTTGCCATAGTTTTCATAAAAATTTTATGATAAAATGTGCATAGTGATTACTGTATACAGGTAGGAATTTTCTGAACTGAAAATTCCGTATGACACCGTTATGGTCGCAGATTTTGCCGATTCGGAATGCGAAGCATCGGCAAAATCCCGTTACAGTGTGCGGGCATGAAATGCCCGTAGACTGTAACGCATAGTGATTACTGCACATAGGTAGGAATTTTTCTGAACTGAAACATGAATTTTCTGATATTTTTGGAGGCATTTACCATGAAAGATTATGCTGATCTGCATACCCATACCATCGCGAGCGGACATGCCTACGGAACCATCACGGAGATGGTCCATGCCGCTGCATTAAAGAACCTGCCGATCCTCGGCATCACCGAGCACGCCCCGTCCATGCCGGGAAGCTGCGGGGAAATGCAATTCTGCAACTTCAATATGATCCCGCCGGTCCTAGAGGGCGTCCGCCTTTTATTCGGATGTGAATTAAACATCGTGGACTACAGCGGGACCATCGACCTGTCAGAGCGGATGTTAAAGCGCTTATCCTACACAGTCGTCAGTCTCCATGACCTCTGCCTGAAACCGGGAACAATGGAAGACAACACCTTCGCGGTGCTCACAGCGTTAAAAAATCCGTATGTCACGATCCTCGGACATCCGGATGATGGAAAATTTCCACTGGACTATGAGGCGGTCGTAAAAGCCGCAAAGGACAACCACCGCATGATCGAGCTCAACAACACCTCCCTGACACCAGGCGGTTCCCGCATCCACGCATATGAAAATGACAGGATCATTCTCCCGCTCTGCGCCAGCTACAAGGTTCCGGTCATCATGAACAGCGATGCACACTTTACGACATCGGTCGGCGACCACGCGCGCGCGGAGGCCCTCTTAAAAGAGTTAAACTTCCCGGAAACACTCATCGCGAACTATCACCCGGAGATCCTGAAGGAATATATCCCGGACCTGGCGGATTTTCAGGGCTGAATATCTCGTATCGAAATGGCAGAAATTCTCCTGCCCCGCCAGCGAGATCCATAAACCGATGTTTTTTACAGAAAAATGAGCACAAAAACGGCTGTGAAGTGATTCTTTTCTTCACAGCCGTTTTTCTTTCGTAAGAAACCATGTTTCAGGTTATTTTCTGGACCTGCTCACCGGAACCCGTCCTGTCAGATCTTTGTTCCACCGGGCAGGCGGTTTTCAGAGCTGAACCTGCGCTCTACTTTAACAGTTTATCAACCTTCGCCCACAGCGCCTGCAGTTCCTTCTGATCGCTCATACGGTCCTTCTGGATCCGGATAATGTTCTCGAGCGCCGCATTCGCGCCGTCCGCGTTTAATTTCGCGTCACAGGATTTCTTCGCCTTTGTGTAAGGGTCCATACTCTCCTGATCTTCTTCCTGCTCCGCCTGGAGCTTCTGGATCTTATCCACAAGCTTTACCGCCTCATCCGACGGATTCTTCACATCCTGCCATTCCAGCAGATGCGTATTATTCTCCGCATTGATCGTATCCAGAGCGATACTGTTCTTTAACATCGTTTTCCAGTTGTCTGAGATCGCTGTCTCATACGTCTGCTTCGCAGTCTTATTATCCGCAAAGGCCGTAAGCGGCATTCCCGCAAGACATACCAGAAGACCGAATAAAAATAAAATCTTCTTCATCATTGTGTCCTCCTGTGATGTAAGCTGATAACAGATTTCCAAAAATCCGCAGATATTTTCCATGCTTTCATGTCCAGAGAATCCTTCCTCTGAACTGTTACCATCTTATCACACTTCCGTCCATTCTTCTACGGCAAAGCTGCGGCAATCCTGCGGCAGTATGATCGTAAACACGGCACCGTCCGGAGAACTTTCTGCCGCGATATCGCCTCCCATATATTCCATGGAACGCTTCGCGATGGAAAGCCCCAGCCCGTGATTTCCGTTCTTTCCTTTATAAAAACGGTCGAACAGATGCGGCAGATCATTCTCTGCAATCCCCGATCCATCGTCGCGGATCGTAAGTTTCAGCTGATCCCCCGACTCTTCCACAGAAATCTGAACCATCTCCTTCGCATAGCGGATACAGTTTGATGTCACATTTGAGAACGCCCGCCCGAGCAGCATCACATCCGAGATAATCTTATGCTCGTCTCCCGGCAAAAATTCCAGTTTTATTTTTTTCTGGTAAGCAAGACCTTCCAGCCGCTCGATCTGATCCTCGATATATTCCCGGATCCCCAGCTCCACCGGAACGACCTGGTAGCGCATCTGGTCCATTCTCGTGAGCGTCAGGATCCCGTCGACCACCTCCGTCAGACGGCTGCTCTCATCCAGGATCACTCCTGCTGCCTGGGATGTATCTTCAAAGACACCTCGCTGGATCCCCTGGGCATAGCCGCTGATGGACATGAGCGGGGTTCGGAGTTCATGGGACGCATTCTGGAAAAAGACGCGCTCCGCCTCGTCCGCCTTCAAAAGATTGTCCTGCATCTGGTTGATCTCATTCTCCAGTTCATAAAGCTCTTTTACGTTTGTTCCGGTCTCCACCTTTTTAAACTTCTTTTCGCCGATCCCGCGCGCTGCCTCACAGAGACGGCTCACCGGATTTGAGATACTTCCGGCTACAAACCAGAACAGCACGATGGAGACTCCCGCCATGACTCCCATGATCATGAACACCAGTCTCGACACTTCATGTAAGATCACGCTTGTATCATGGATCGGGCAGTACAGCAGGATATTCTGGACACGCCCCGACCGTTTCTGCCCCACATCAAGAAAATAGAGCATGTATCTCGTATCTCCGATCATCTCCTCGGAGATCTCCCCGCTTTCAAACGAAGGATCATTTCCTGTCATTCTTGTCAGGAATTCCGAGTACATCTGGGTCATCTCCGGCTGATCATCGTAGTTTTTCGGATACAGTACGCGGTAATTCTTTCCGATCACCAGCATCTTCGTCTCACCGGACTCCGTCTGGGCCGAGTTTCTCAGGGCATTCAGGAGACTTCCGCGGTCATCCTGTGCGCTGTTCTCATCCGGCACATCCACGTTGCTGTACTCCTCCGTAAGTTCCTCCACGGTCTTCACCATCTGCCCCAGATCCCGCTTCGCATTGTAGCTCATATGTCCGTCCAGCGCATAGCTGAACACGAACCATGCCGCCACCGGAAACGCGATCAAAAGCAGCATCACCGGGAGGAAGATCTTCATCCGGATACTTAATTTCATTCCTCTCCTCCACTCGTCAGGCGGAAGCCATATCCCCATACCGTCTCGATCTTCACAGTACTCTTCTGGTCCTTCAGCTTCTTTCTGAGACGTTTCACCATATCATCCACAGCTCTTGTGTCTACTTCCTTGCTGTCCACCTTCCACAGTGATTTTAAGAGGTCATCGCGGCTCGCCGCATGTTCCTTCCGCTCAAGCATGTGGCACAGAAAATCAAATTCCAGCGGAGTCAGGGCAAAATCCTCATCCTTTAACTTCGCAGCGCGGCGCTTCGGGTAAAGTCTGATATCCCCGATCTCATAGGAATTCTTCGACTCTTCCTCCTGTCCGGAGAACGCATCCACGCGGCGGAACAACGCTTTGACTCTCGTCACGAGTTCCAGCGGCAGGAACGGTTTCACCATATAGTCATCACTTCCGAGAGTGATCCCCGTGATGCGGTCCAGCGGGGAATCCTTTGCGGAAACGATGATGATCGGAACATGGCTCGTCTTCCGGATCTGCGTGCAGACCGTCAGTCCGTCCATTCCCGGCATCATAATGTCCAGGATACAGAGATCCGGAGCTTTTTTCTCAAACGCCTCCAGAAGAGACTCTCCATCCCCGAAACACTCCACCTCATATCCCTCTTTTTCCAGGAAATTTTCTATCAGAAAACAGATGTTTTTCTCATCATCCGCGACATAGATCAGTTTTGACATATATATTTCCTCCTGATTTTTATCTATCCAGATAGTTTTCTCGCATTACTGTCACGATTATATCACGTTCTTCCTCGCATGGTAAATATCTGCCGCAGAATTGCCGCAAGACACAGGAGTATTGCCCTCTGTGCTTTTTCCATTTTCCCAATAACTACCAGCGGTGAGCTTCCGAACAGGAGCACCTTGATCCGGGGATCTGGCTCCTCTTAGGTCCCGGGTGACTGCGTTGGAAAAAAGATGACACTTGTTTGAGCGCAGCGAGTTGTGTCATCGTTTTTCCGTCTTTAGCAGTCTCCCGGGAGCTTAGAGGAACCATCCCCGCATCCCTGAGTGCTCCTGCTCGGAAGCTCACCGCGTACTTTCGCCAATACAATCATATCATATTTCCCATTGTACTTTTCCAGAAACTGTAGTAAACTATCCCTATAATGCGGTGCAGTGTAAAAGGCTCCGGCATCGCCCACACCCTAAAAGAAAGGACGGAACCCACATGAACAAAGACCTGGAATTTCTCACCCGTGTGATCGACGAGAAATCCGCAAAGATCCTGGACGCCAACGATAAGATCTGGGAATATGCGGAACTCGCTTTCCACGAGACAAGATCAACAGCCCTGTTAAAATCCATCTTAAAAGAAGAAGGCTTTACCCTGACCGAGGGCGATGCCGGAATCCCAACCTGCTTTACCGGAACCTTCTCCTACGGAACCGGAAAACCGGTCATGGGAATTCTCGGAGAGTACGATGCACTCTCATCCTTAAGCCAGAAAGCAGCAGATCCGCACAAAGAACCTCTGACGGAAGGCGCTCCCGGCCATGGATGCGGTCACTGCGCACTCGGAACCGGTGCGCTCGCAGCAGCGATCGCTGTGAAAGAATACCTGATCGCAAATAAGAAAGACGGAACGATCATCTACTTCGGCTGCCCTGCTGAGGAAGGTGCCGGTGCCAAACAGTTCATGGCCCGCGCCGGAATGTTCGACAACGTTGATTTCGTATACTCCTGGCATCCGGCAACAAAAAACGCCGTCGAATGCAACCACAGCAATGCGATCATGGGTGCAAACTTCTATTTTAAAGGCGTTGCCTCCCATGCCGGCGCGACCCCGTATCTCGGAAGAAGCGCTCTGGATGCCGTAGAACTCATGAACGTCGGCTGCAACTACTTAAGAGAGCACATGATCCCGGAGGCAAGGATCCATTACGCTTACATTGATGCAGGCGGAACTGCCCCGAACGTTGTCCAGGATCACGCGACGATCCGCTACGAGGTCCGTTCCCCGTGGGTATACCAGGTAAAAGAGCTCTTCGAGCGCGTGAAAAACGTTGCCCGCGGCGCCTCCATCATGACCGATACCTCCGTGGAATGCGAACTCTCCATGGCATTCACGGAATACCTTCCGAACAATGCCCTCGCAAAAGTTGCCGATGAGTGTTTACAGGAAGTCGGTGCTCCGAAATGGGATGATGCAGATTACGCGATGGCGAAAGAATTCTTAAATACCTATCCGGAAACCACAATGGAAAATATCCGCGCACAGATCATCGAGACTTACGGGGAAGACCGTCTCGAAGAGATTCTCGAAAAACCGCTGGATTCCGAGATCCATCCGTTCAACCCGGATAAGATCAAACTGACCGCCGGTTCCACCGATGTCGGCGATGTCGGCTATGCAGCACCGACCTTAAACATCAACATTGCTACCGCGTGCGTCGGAAATGTAGGACATTCCTGGCAGATGGTTGCCCAGTCCTGCAGCCCGCTGGCCCACAAAGGTCTCTTGACTGCCGCAAAAGTCCTGGCCCTCTCCTGCATCCGAACGATGGACCGCCCGGACGTGATCGAAGCGGCAAAGAAGGAAGTCACAAAGCGAAACGGCGGACACTACACCTGCCCGCTGCCGGATTCCGTGCAGCCGCCGCTTGATACATACTAAATTTCATATCAAGAGGATCCTCCCCGGCATGTTGGAATTTCTGCCACAACAGAAATCGGGTAAAATTCTCTTTTGCAAACAAGCACGGGATAAAGCAATCTGCAGGATCCTGTGCTTGTTTCGTTTCCTGCAGTATCACGGACGAAAAAACACAGCCTCAACTGTCTGATCTATCATTTATCTGTAAAATGACCATTTTTATCACATTCCATGGATAGAATTTTATAAACTGAAAATTTCGTACAATAAACCCATTTTTTTATAAATCTTTTCAGATGCTGTCTGTCCTATGATTTTCTGTTATAATAAAGATATTTCAACAGCTTCTTTCCCAGTGAAAATATTTTTTACAGGACTTCCAGGAAAAAGCTCCCGGGGCTGAATGTCTTTTCCATCCATCCCCACAATTTCATTGCACACACAGGGGGGAATTTTTCATGTACATCTCAACAGAAGCCGCCGAACGGATTGTCCGCGAAGTCTCTCTGGCGGTGGATCGCCCGGTAAATCTCATGAATGATCACGGGATCATCATCGCCAGTACGGATCTCTCACGGATCGGTACTCTCCACCAGGGCGCCTACGAATCGATCCACGATAACATGGACTGCCTGATCGTTCGTTCTGACTCCGATTACCCGGGATCACGCATCGGCATTAACATCCCGATCCGGTTCGAAGGACAGATTGCCGGCGTCGTGGGAATCCGCGGAGATGATTACGAGGAATTAAACCGCTATATCCGTCTGATCCGAACCACCGCGGAAACACTTCTCAGAGAAAGCGCTCTCCACCCACTGCCTTCCCCGGAAGCTGCACAGGATCGTCTTCTAAAAAGAATTCTGTCCGAACAGCCCCTTTCTGAAAAACAGATCTGGGAATATGGCAGACAATACGGTCTCTCTATGGAAACATCCTATCACGCCGCCGTTGTGATCGCAGATCAGGCCCTGACAGAAAATGGAACTGCTGAGCCTGTGAAGACACTAAACAATATTCTTCCAGCACACGGAACTTCCTCGTTTTTCTGCACTGCCCCAGGCTGTATTGTACTGCTGCTCCATGGTTTCCAGGGAAAAAAGCAGGAGCTTTCCGCATACCTGACCTCTTTTTCTTCTGCGCTCGGAGTTTCCAAAGCTCCCAGCCCCGGATTTTTTGTTGGATATGACCAGGAAACCTGTACATTTCTGACTTTTTACGATGCTTTTCTTCGGGCACGGATTGCATGCCGGACTGCACAGATCAGAAAGCTTTTCACCCCTGTCTGTTACCAGGACCTCACGCTGGAACTTCTTTCCGCCGGGCTTTCCGATCCTGTCCGGAACACTTACCTGCGCCGGATCCTGCCGGACATGCCGCCGGAACAGCTTCATTCTTACTTACATCTGTTGCATGTCTTTTACGAATGCAATGGATCCGTTGAAAAGACAGCGTCAGCACTTTTTGTCCATAAAAACACGGTTCAGTACCAGTTGAAAAAGCTGGCAGAACTCACCGGCTTTGATCCCAGAAACATCCGCCACGCTGCACTTTGGGAACTCGTCCTGCTTCTGTATCCAAATTCTGAGCTGGACCATCACGCATAATTTTTGTGCTCCATAACATTTCTCACGCCGGATTCTTGTGTTCGGTGACATGGACGATATCGTTACAACGATGTTATACTAATCGCACAAATGAGAAACAGCAGTTGGAGCAGTCATATTTTTCAGGAGGAATTGACCATGAATATTCTGATCGCCGCAGATTCCTTTAAGGGGAGCTGCTCTGCCCGTGAAGTCACTGATACAATCGAACGCGCCGCGAATACTGTTCTTCCGAATGTAACCGTTACAAAGATTCCCGTCGCTGATGGTGGAGAGGGGACTGTAGATGCACTCGTCGCAGCGATGAACGGGACAAAGGTCTGCGTCCCTGTACATGATCCGCTGGGGCGGCCGATCACAGCCGAATATGGACTTCTGCCAGATGGCAGTGCCGTGCTTGAAACTGCTGCTGCCTCCGGACTTACTTTATTAAAACCAGATGAACGCGATGCCCTTCATGCTTCCACCTTCGGGACCGGAGAACTGATCCGCCATGCCCTGGAACACGGGGTAAAAAAGATCATTTTAGGACTTGGTGGAAGTGCCACAACCGACGGCGGTGCGGGGCTGGCTCAGGCACTTGGAATCTCTTTTCTCGATAAAGCAGGGAAAGAACTCGCCCCGGGCGGTGTCCATTTAAGTGAACTTGCCCGGATTTCCACAGATGCTCTTCTGAAGGAAGCTGCCGAATGCGAGTTTGTCATTGCCTGTGACGTAAAAAACCGGCTCTGCGGTTCTAACGGAGCTGCTGCGATCTTCGGACCGCAAAAGGGCGCCACACCGGAGCAGGTCCGGATCCTGGATGCAGCACTGAGCCACTATGCATCCATATTAAATGATCAGCTGACATGCAATGCAGCAGAAACAGACGGAAGCGGTGCGGCCGGCGGCCTGCTCTGCGGGATTCTCCCGTATTTTCCGGTCACGATCTGTTCCGGCATTGATCTTGTTCTGGATCTCACAGATTTTGATGAACATGTAAAGCATGCGGACCTCATCATTACCGGAGAGGGACGGATTGATTATCAGTCTGCTCTCGGGAAAGTCCCGGTCGGAGTTGCCTCACGCGCAAAAAAGATCCGGAATGTCCCGGTCGTTGCGATTGCCGGTGCAAAAGGGGATGGCTGCGAAACTCTTTATAAATTTGGAATCGATGCAATTTTTGATACAGTCCCCGGGATCATGTCACTTGAAGCGGCCATGGAACATGCAAAAGAAAATCTGGAACAGACTGCTGAAAATGTACTGAGGCTTTTCTTCGCCGGACAGGAGAACAGGTTGCGTTGAAAATATGTTTTGCAGCCTTCCGGAATCTGTAACGGATTCACCGTGTCATGCGAAATTTCTCTTACTGAAAGCTTCCGTGAAAAGGGCTGATCACACATCAGAAAAAAGGAGATGTTTGATATGAAACTTGTCGTTTTAGATGGATACACAGAAAATCCCGGTGATTTAAGCTGGGAAGGATTAAAAGAATTTGGTGAGCTCACGGTGTACGACCGTACTTCCTATGTTGAGTCACCATTGATCGCAGAGCGGATCAGCAATGCTGAGATCGTCATCACCAATAAAACTCCGATCTCCCGGACAACGATTGATAAATGCCCGAACATCCGCCTGATCGCAGTCCTTGCCACTGGTTACAATGTCGTTGATTACAATTATGCAGCTGAAAAAGGAATTCCTGTTGTCAATGTCCCAACTTACGGAACCGCATCCGTCAGCCAGTTTTCCATCGCGCTGCTCCTTGAAATCTGCCACCATATCGGTCACCATGATAAGACCGTCCATGAAGGGAAATGGGCTGAAAATGCCGACTGGTGCTACTGGGATTACCCGTTGATCGAGCTGGAAGGAAAGACTATGGGAATCATTGGTTTCGGGCGGATCGGCCAGGCGGAGGGACGAATTGCAAAGGCACTCGGCATGAACGTCATTGCATATGATCTCTATCCGAATGAAAGCGGCCGCGTGATCGCGGACTATGTCACACTGGACGAATTATTCGCAAATTCGGATGTAATCTCCCTTCACTGCAATCTGACTCCGGAAAACACAGAAATGATCAATCGGAATAATATTGCAAAAATGAAAGATGGCGTGATCCTTTTAAATAATGCACGTGGTCAGCTTGTCAATGAGGCAGATCTCGCAGATGCCCTGGCATCCAGAAAGGTTGCTGCCGCAGGACTTGATGTTGTCTCAACAGAGCCGATCAAAGCCGACAATCCCCTTTTATCCGTGCCAAACTGTATTATCACTCCACATATTTCCTGGGCTCCGAAAGAGAGCCGCAGCCGGATCATGGACAGCACGGTGGAGAATATTCGGGCATTCCTCGCAGGAAAGCCAGTCCATGTGATAAATATGTAGAAAGGAAAAACAGCTTTTTTAAGCTGGATATCAAACTTCTCATGAATGAATCGATCCACAAATTTTTCCGTGTCGGCACTCTCCAATGGATGAGTTTCCCTGACAAAGATCCAATTGACTCCTTAATTCAGATCGCCTGCGATGATTTTTTTGATGCAGTCGAGGTAAAAGGATACAGCAATGCTTCTGAGCAGGCACAGGCAGCAAAGCTTCTCAATCAGAGCCACCTCACCGTATGCTACGGTGCGCAGCCGCTTGAGCTCGCCAATGGACTGAATCCAAATGCGATTGATGAAGACGAACGAAAAAAAGCGGAAGAAGCTCTTCTTCACACAATTGATGAAGCACATTTTCTTGGTGCGGAAGGGATCTCTTTTCTTGCAGGGAAATGGACTCCGGAGCATCGGAATGAGGCTTTTTCCCAGCTATTAAAAACAACACGGACACTTTGCGATTATGCAAAGACGAAAGGGATGATGGTCGAACTTGAAATCTTCGATTACGATGTCGACAAGGCTTCTCTCATGGGACCTGCTCCATATGCCGCACAGTTTGCTGCGGAAATGCGAATGACCCACAATAACTTCGGACTTCTCGTCGACCTGTCACACATCCCGATCACCCATGAATCAAGCGAATTTGTTGTCCGGACTCTGCGCCCTTATATCACGCATTTTCATATCGGAAATGCCGTTGTAAAGGAAGGTTGTGACGGTTACGGAGATAAGCACCCAAGATTTGGTTACCCGGAGAGTGCAAATGACACCGACGAGCTCAGAGACTTCTTCCAGGTACTGAAAAACGAAGGCTTTTTCAATGCTGCAAAACCATATGTGCTCTCCATTGAGGTTACCCAGCGCCCCGGAGAAAATTCAGATATCGTTCTCGCCTCCACGAAGCGTGTGATCCGCCGGGCATGGGCGTTAGTGGAATAGGACATGGACCGTTTGAAACCGAGCACACAATGGATTTCGCAATCACTTGTTGAACTTTGCCGGATCAAATGCCTGTTACTTTAAGCGATAAACCGCAAGAAATGTGTTTCATGTCCGTTCCAGTTCTGAACAAAATATAATTCATCACTCGATTTCTCTGAGAAACCTATCACTTTCCCGACAATGCATAGCAGTTTAAATAAGGACAGACGTTTCAAGAAAGAGCGTCTGTCCTTACTGTATGACTGAAATTTCCAGATATATTTCTTCTATCCACGGATTATTTTCTCCGCACTTCTCACCGTGTTCACCAGATACCGGATCACCTCCACCGGATAATCTCCGGCCGCAGTCTCCCCGGTCACCATGACGGACGAAGCGCCGTCCAGCACCGCGTGGAAGATATCATTCACCTCCGCGCGGGTCGGAACAGGGTTCCGCTCCATGGATGCAAGCATCTGCGTCACCACCATAAACGGTTTTCCGGTCACCAGACATTTCTGCGAGATTTCTCTCTGCACACTGGGAAGGTCCCAAAGATGGACCGCATTTCCGAGATCTCCTCTGGCGATCACGATTTCATCAGCTTCCGGGATCAGCTCTTCCAGTTTCCGGACTCCGTCCAGATTCTCGATTTTCGCAAAAAGCTTCACATCCTCAGCTCCGGCTTCCTTCAGTGCATTTTTTACACATTCCAGATCTTCCCGTCCCCGCACAAACGGCTGCATGACTCCTGTCACGCCCATCTCTTTCGCAAGCCGGATATTTTCAAGATCAGCTTTTGTCAGTGTCGGAGAATTGATCTTCGCTCCCGGAAATGCTGCACTCTTTCTGCTCTTTAATAGTCCGCCCCAGAGTACCTTTGCGAAATATCTCCGTTTTTCTCCACTTCCCAGCTTTCTATTCTCCGAATTTTCCACAACCTTCAGGTGAATTTTCCCATCATCGAGGAGAATCTCCTGCCCTGGAATCAGGTATGGGATTGTAATATCCGGCAGCTCGATCCGGGCAGGCATCCTCTGAGCAGATGTCCGGTTTTGCACCAGCGAACTTTCACTGTTTTTCTTTTTATCGGCCGTTTCCGTTAATTCTTCTCTGTTTTTTTCTAAAAATTCAACAACCTTCTGATCTTTCTGATCCGTTCCTGAACGAATCAGATCCATATCCCCACATCTGTCATTTCTTTCATTTTCAGTCTTCCAATCAGCCGCCGCACAGATCTCCACGATTTCTTCATTCTTCAGCAGGATTGGCTCCGCAACCGCCCCTGTGCGAAGCTCCGGTCCCTGAAGATCGATCAGGAGCTGTGGCTTCACCCCACATACTTCTGCCGCCCGCTTCATCTTCCCGATCAGCTCCCCGGACTCTGCCAGTGTCACATGGGACAAATTCAACCTCATTCCGGTCATTCCAAGTGAAAACATCTCCACCAGGATCTTTTCATCCTGACATGCCGGTCCCAATGTTCCATAGATTTTTACCATTGCAATTCTTCCTCCGCTCTCCTGATAACCATTCTGTTCCAAGAATAACATAAGGCATCACACTTGTCACTCACATCTGGTAAACAGGTAACTCTGCGCAGTTGCATCAACGATCCTTCGCGATCCCGGATTTTCCGAGCAGAAATCATCTGTCATCCGTATTTCTGTCAAAACAGTTTTCAAACGTGACAAACATCCGTTTCGAAGCTTGCACATGATTGCTTCCGGCACCTTGGATCCACGCAAATGTGTTTTACTCCTCATTCTATTGCATACGAAAACGGCAGCCGGATCTATCCGATCTCATGATCGAAATTCCAACCGCCGTTCTCACTCTTTTACTTTCTTTTACACCTGGATCCGGTCTGCAACCTCACATCCGATTGCAAGTCTGCATCCATCATTTCCGATGATCATCCAGTCATTGTTCTGCTGGATCACGTCAACCGGATTCCCCTCGCAGAAATCATGGCGGTGAAGAAAATCCATCACTTGCTGATTTCCAAGCATCCATTTAATCGTGTACCGTTCCCCGGATTTCGCTGTTGATAAAGCCTGCATGATTACGCCCCCTGATTCTACACTCTACAATAAGTTTCCTTTTATGTTCGCTATATATTGTCTGACATCTTTCTCTGCATTATTCTTTTTGTATCTTCTTTTACAGGATACTCTTCAAACTATTGGTTAGTCAAGCATAAAACCAGTTAGGGGCAGATAATCTTTTCACGCTCTATGAAACAACACTCCTTCTTTATCTATGTGCATTTTGGACAGATACACTCTTATCTTCTATATCAGCTGTGACATAACATGCTCCATCGCATCTGTAAACTTTTCCACTGTCATCCCTGCGTCTTCCGCCGCTTCTTCCATCGTAATCCGGCCTTTTTGCATCTGTTTTACCAACATCTGGATCTCACCAAGCTCAAGTCCCTCTTTTCGTCCCAGCTTTATTCCTTCCTTTATCCCTTCCTTTCTGCCTTCTTCACGAGACTCATCCTTTTCCTGACGAATATGTTTCTCCTGGTCATACTCAAAAAGAAACACCCTTAACACCTCCGCTCTGCTTTTTATCAAGAAGCTCCTCAGTATGTTGTTCCGTATGCAATCATCGATTGCATACTCAACTGCTTCTTTGAATTCATACTCTTTTTCATAATTCCGCACTGTTTCTACAAAAATCATGTACTCCCGAAGTGTCCGGCTCTTTTCCATCAGCTCTTTATTGCATCCATAATTGATATTGATCACCTGAATTACAAGTTCAAGAGACGGAGTCCCGGAATGTTTTTCATAGGCATCTGATAATCTCAATTCTGAGCGTTCCGGCATCTTCTCTTTTCCGTTATAGAAGATCACAAATTTCGGTTCCGGAACCAGAATCTGATGTTTTCCATAGATGTTCTCATTCATGATCAGACCAGAAAGCACACACGCTGTATAAAACAGATCTCTTAACGGCATATTTGGATTGATCGATGATTGATGTTCATACAGAACCAATTGTGAGCTGATAATAAATGAAACATCGTTTTTCATCCCCATATAAACAGCATTTTTCAGTGTCGTAAAAACAAGTTCATCCGGATTATCATAATTACTGTCGTTCATCGCATTATAAACTTCCAATGCCGTTTTTCGGTCCGATAATAACATTCGAAAAATCCGATCTTTGTAGGTTCTGGTTGGTTCTCCAAGGATGCGGATCAAGCGTTCTGCCGATTCTTTCAGGAACTCTTCATCCTGAATATCTGAGGATGTTTTAACTAACTCAGAATGTATCTTCTGGATGTTATTTCCCCAGTTATTACGTTCTTGAATCTTTCTTCTGGCATATCGTTTCCCATTTTTCTTCATACGCAGTCCTCCATATTCCGAGAGAACTCCGTACATTTTCATTCCAGAACTCTCTCTGCTTTTGTTTGTTGTGATAAAAAGCATTGAAAATTCCAGATTTGAAAACAGATATTTTAGATGATATTAAGATGCTCAGAATTACATGCTTTGCTTTTATTTTATCACTTCATCTCGAAACTGTCACCCGGGAATCTGTACAAAAACTGATGGTCAAAATTGATATGCATAAACAGAAAGAGGCACTGTCCCCTTCAAACAACATTTACCAAAAAAGGCAAGGTCATTCTCTATGAAAATATCTAAATATATACCTATTTACTAAATTAGCAGTGTCTTTCTTGTGCATTTTTAGTGTATAGCTCCTACAGGACCTGCTCTCTGCATTGCTTTCTCGATTCAAAATAACAGAAAAACCCGCAGAACAAAGTTCTGCGGGCCTCTTACGCTTGGACACAAATATCTCACGGAGATACTATATATTAAATTTCGAATTAATTACTCGATGATTGTAGCAACTCTACCGGAACCAACAGTTCTGCCGCCCTCACGGATAGCGAAACGAAGACCCTGCTCCATAGCTACCGGATGGATAAGCTCGATTGTCATCTCAACGTTGTCGCCCGGCATGCACATCTCTGTACCTTCCGGAAGCTCGCAAACGCCTGTAACGTCTGTTGTTCTGAAGTAGAACTGCGGACGATAGTTGTTGAAGAACGGTGTATGACGGCCGCCCTCGTCTTTAGTAAGAACGTAAACCTGAGCTGTGAATTTCTTGTGGCAGGTTACGGAACCCGGTTTAACAAGACACTGACCTCTCTGGATCTCTGTTCTCTGAACACCACGAAGAAGAGCACCGATGTTATCACCAGCCTGAGCCTGGTCAAGGAGCTTACGGAACATCTCGATACCAGTTACAACTGTCTTACGAGTCTCCTCGTGAATACCAACGATCTCAACCTCATCGTTGAGTTTAAGAGTACCACGCTCTACACGGCCTGTAGCAACTGTACCACGACCTGTGATTGTGAATACGTCCTCGATCGGCATAAGGAACGGCTTATCTGTATCACGAACCGGATCCGGAATGTAGCTATCTACAGCATCCATAAGCTCCATGATCTTGTCGCCCCACGGTCCCATCGGATCCTCAAGAGCCTTAAGAGCAGAACCCTGGATGATCGGTGTGTCATCGCCCGGGAACTCGTACTCGTTAAGAAGGTCTCTGATCTCCATCTCTACGAGCTCAAGAAGCTCCGGATCGTCAACCATATCGCACTTGTTCATGAATACTACGATGTACGGTACGCCTACCTGACGGGAAAGCAGGATGTGCTCTCTTGTCTGAGCCATAACACCATCAGTAGCAGCTACAACGAGGATAGCACCATCCATCTGAGCAGCACCAGTGATCATGTTCTTTACATAGTCAGCATGGCCTGGGCAGTCAACGTGTGCATAGTGTCTCTTCTCTGTCTGATACTCAACGTGAGCTGTAGAGATTGTGATACCACGCTCTCTCTCTTCCGGAGCTTTATCGATATCTTCGAAGTTCTCAGCTGTGTTACCTTCAACTCTTGCTGCAAGAACTTTTGTGATTGCTGCTGTTAATGTTGTTTTACCATGGTCAACGTGTCCAATGGTACCAATGTTACAATGCGGTTTGGTTCTTTCAAACTTAGCTTTTGCCATTTTAAAACGTCCTCCTTAATTTGCGCCCATTGGGCTATTATATATAACTTAGGCTGAATACTATTATATTCTATTCGAAAAAGTTTTTCAAGCCTATTCTTGCCTAATACAAAGGGAAACTGCGATTATTTGTTACAGTACACAGGCAATCCTGCCCGTGAACTGTAACAACAAAATTTATAAATTATTTCGCAGCGCCCTTTCTCTCAGCGATGATCTTCTCCTGAACGCTCTTCGGTACCTGCTCGTACTTTTCGAAGAACATGGAGTAGTTACCACGACCCTGTGTTCTGGAACGAAGGTCTGTGGAGTAGCCGAACATCTCAGCAAGCGGAACATATGCTTTAACCATCTTGCCGCCGCCGATATCTTCCATACCCTCGATACGTCCACGACGTGCGTTAACGTCACCGATAACGTCGCCCATGTACTCCTCAGGCATTGTAACCTCTACCTTCATGATCGGCTCAAGAAGTACCGGGTTACCTTTCGCCATAGCATCCTTGAATGCCATGGAACCAGCGATGTGGAATGCCATCTCAGAAGAGTCGACCTCATGGTAAGATCCATCATATACATCTGCAGCTACGCCGAGTACCGGGAATCCGCCAAGGATACCAGCCTTTGTAGCCTCTTCGATACCTTCGCCGACAGCCGGAATGTATTCCTTCGGAATAGCACCGCCGACAACGGAAGAAGTGAACTTGAATGTCTCTTCGCCGTTCGGATCCATCGGTGTGAAGTGTACTTTACAGTGACCGTACTGTCCACGACCACCAGACTGCTTAGCGTACTTGCTGTCTACATCAACAGCCTTAGTCATTGTCTCTTTATAAGCAACCTGCGGAGCACCAACGTTAGCCTCTACCTTGAATTCACGAAGGAGACGGTCAACGATGATTTCCAGATGCAGCTCACCCATACCGGAGATGATGGTCTGGCCTGTTTCTGTATCAGTATGAACACGGAATGTCGGGTCCTCTTCAGCAAGCTTTGCAAGAGCCTCGCCCATCTTATCCTGTCCGGCTTTTGTCTTCGGCTCGATTGCGATATCGATAACCGGCTCCGGGAATACCATGGACTCAAGGATTACCGGATGCTGCTCATCACAGATTGTATCACCAGTTGTTGTGGACTTGAATCCAACTGCAGCGGCGATATCACCGGAGTAAACCTTGTCAAGCTCGTGTCTCTTGTTCGCATGCATCTGAAGGATACGGCCAACACGCTCTTTTTTGTCTTTTGTTGCGTTTAATACGTAGGAACCGGAATTCATTGTACCGGAGTAAACACGGAAGAATGCAAGTTTACCTACGAACGGGTCTGTCATGATCTTGAATGCAAGTGCGGAGAACGGCTCATCATCGGAAGAATGACGAACAACCTCGTTGCCCTCAAGGTCAACGCCTTTGATCGGCGGGATGTCAAGCGGAGACGGCATATACTCGATGATCGCATCAAGGAGTTTCTGTACGCCCTTGTTTCTGTATGCTGTACCGCAGCATACCGGAACTGCATCACACTCACATGTAGCTTTACGAAGAACCTTCTTCATCTCGTCAACGGACGGCTCTTCACCCTCAAGATACTGCATCATGAGGTCATCATCAAGCTCGCAGATCTTCTCAACGAGCTCGCTGTGGTAAAGCTCTGCATCATCCTTCATATCTTCCGGAATGTCTGTTACGGAGATATCATCACCCTTTTCATCGTTGTAGATGTAAGCCTGCATTTCGAACAGGTCGATGATTCCCTTGAACTCGTCTTCCTTACCGATCGGGAGCTGAATGCAGATTGCATTCTTACCAAGTCTGTTACGGATCTGATCTACACAAGCGTAGAAGTTTGCACCAAGGATATCCATCTTGTTGACGAATGCCATTCTCGGTACATTGTAGGTATCAGCCTGACGCCATACGTTCTCAGACTGCGGCTCTACACCACCCTTTGCACAGAAAACGCCGACAGCGCCATCAAGTACACGGAGGGAACGCTCAACCTCAACAGTGAAGTCTACGTGACCTGGGGTATCGATGATGTTGATACGGTGCTCAAGTGCGCCAGCCTTCGGCTTTGTATGCTCCTGGAGTGTCCAGTGGCAAGTCGTAGCTGCGGATGTGATTGTGATACCTCTCTCCTGCTCCTGCTCCATCCAGTCCATGGTAGCTGTACCTTCGTGAGTATCACCGATCTTATAGTTAATACCAGTATAATAAAGGATACGCTCTGTCGTTGTTGTCTTACCAGCATCGATATGAGCCATGATTCCGATATTTCTGGTTCTCTCTAACGGATATTCTCTTCCAGCCAAGGATTTTTCCTCCTATTAGAATCTGTAGTGAGCAAATGCCTTGTTAGCCTCAGCCATCTTATGCATTTCCTCTTTCTTCTTTACAGATGCGCCTGTGTTGTTAGCTGCATCCATAATCTCGTTTGCAAGTCTCTCTACCTGGGTCTTCTCGCTTCTCTTACGGGAATAGAGAGTGATCCAGCGAAGGCCTAATGCCTGTCTTCTCTCCGGCTTAACCTCGATCGGTACCTGGTATGTTGCACCACCGATACGTTTTGCCTTAACCTCGAGAACCGGCATGATGTTGTTCATAGCCTCTTCAAATACTTCTACAGCGTCCTTACCAGTCTTTTCAGCGACCTCTTCGAAAGCGCCGTAAACAATCTTCTGAGCAACGCCCCTCTTACCATCAAGCATGATGTTGTTGATCAGCTTGGTTACAACTTTGTTGCTGTAAAGCGGGTCTGCTAATACGTCTCTTTTCTGAGTATGTCCTTTACGTGGCACGTTACTTCCCTCCTTAATTATAAAAATTATATCATCGGTACTCACATGTTTCCATAAAATGTGTTCGCGCGCGGTTTTCTATCTATTTCCTGCAACCACAGGTCAAATACCACCGGCACTAATATGCGTTATCTGCATTCACTTTATTCCTGTTAGTGATCCCTCTTGCGGTTGTTCAAGTTATTGGCCGTTCTGCTTAAGACGGGAAACCTGAACTCCGCTGCGCTACGTTTGAGTAGCGGTTATTACTTCGTAATAACCTTATTTTTTATCTTTCGGTCTCTTTGCGCCGTACTTGGAGCGAGCCTGTCTTCTGTTGGCAACGCCTGCAGTATCAAGAGTACCTCTGATGATGTGGTATCTGGTACCCGGAAGGTCTTTAACACGACCACCACGGATCAGAACAACGGAGTGCTCCTGAAGGTTATGTCCCTCACCCGGGATATAGCTTGTTACTTCAATACCGTTGGAAAGACGTACTCTGGCAATCTTTCTAAGAGCGGAGTTCGGCTTCTTAGGAGTTGCAGTCTTAACAGCTGTGCATACACCTCTCTTCTGCGGAGCAGATGTATCTGTGGCTTTCTTATGAAGGGAATTGTATCCTTTCTGGAGTGCCGGAGCTGTGGATTTCTTTACAGCAGTCTCTCTACCTTTTCTTACTAACTGGTTAAATGTTGGCATTCTTTTCACCTCCTGTGATATTGACTGTTGGTTGCTGCTTTCAGCCTTTATGCGCACAAAAAACGGGACGTACCCGATGCACGCCCCATTATTATATACAGAGTTTTTCCGCATGTCAAGGTGAAACCTTAAATTTTCTTTGAAAATACGGCATTTTCCGGCCATGACACGCCTGGATGAGTTGTCTCATTTTTAACCTTTGTGATTTTTGCTGTTTTTGTCTGTTTTCCAAGCGGATTTTCCATCATTTTTATCTCTCGGGATCATCCGTTTTCTGCCCCATTCCACAGCCGCACATCCCGGGCATGCGCCTGTGTTGTCAGGTACCGCATCCATGGTCCAGTACCATGCTGCCGTTCACAGTATTTTCTTACTATTATTTTTCTCCCAGGCAGAACATGTCCACCGTCACATCTGCAAGGAGATTTCCTTTCTCATCTGTCACCTCACTCCGCACGATCGTGATCGTACGGCCACGGCGGACCAGGATCCCCTTCGCATGGACAGTCCCCTCCGATACGTTCCGGATAAAGTTCACATGTGCGCTCTGAGTCACATACTTCTTTCCATCTGCTCTCGCCGTCAGTCCCGTGACCACATCTGCGAGTGCATAGAGCATTCCGCCATGTACCATTCCCATCAGGTTTGTGACGCCATGTGTGATCTTCATGCTGATCTCGCTGCACTCCGGTGAGATCTTTTCGATCTTCATATTCGTATATTCCATAAAGGGATTATTTTTTACATATTCGTCCGGATCGATCCCGTACTGTATCTTTTCACTCATTTCTGCCTCCTGAAATTCTGTCATAACGTGCTGCGCAGTTTTCTGCTGTCATGAAACACGCATGTTCACCTGCTGTCTCCGACTGCATTTTATCATATGTAGTTCTTCCATGCAAGAACCGGAGAGGAGATCCGGCTGTGGATCTCCTCTCCGGGCATTCTCAAGCATCGACTGCCAGAAGACCTGCAGTCCGAAGGCTTGCCATCAGGGCATTCAGCTGAGCTACCACATCTTCCGTGCTCGTCGCGTCTGCGACCGGAGCTGCCGCTGTCACAGTTCCGGCTGGGCCTGTTGGACCGGTTGGGCCGGTTGGTCCCGTCGGACCTACTGCTCCGGTCGCTCCTGTTGCTCCCACCGGGCCCTGTGCTCCCGTCTCTCCGGCCGGGCCTGTCGGACCCGTCGCTCCCACCGGACCCTGCGCTCCTGTCGCTCCCACCGGGCCCTGCACCCCTGTCGGACCAATCGGCCCCTGCGCACCGTCATATCCAGGAAATCCCTGCGGACCGGTCGGTCCCTGTGGCCCTACTGGCCCCATCGGCCCTACTGGCCCCATCGGCCCTGCTGGTCCCATTGGCCCCGGGCATCCCTGCGGACCTCTCGGCCCCATCGGACCTCTGCAGCAGCAGTTTCCACCCGGCCGTCCGCAGTTTCCGCCGCATCCCACGCCCTGGCCTCCATTTTCACAGCGATTTCGCTCCCCTATACAGCCGGCATCACGATAAGGATCATAATCCATATTTCTCATATCTGAATCTCCTTCTCCTTATTTTTCACGAATATTCCGTAACCGGATATCCGTTTACTATACTTTATGCTGCCCGTCCATATTCGTTCCTGCTCTCTTTATCGCTCCATCCGCGGTCTTGATCCTGCCGCAGCATTTTTATTTTCTCATTCCGATCCGCACAAAATATTCCCGGTTCTTTCTGCACGCCTCCGTTCCCGGATGGCATCGTTCCGCCAGCTCGTTATACCAGCACGCTTTTTTTCTCTCTCCCATCCGGTCATGACATACGCAAAGCTGGAGATACGGAATATACCCGCGGTATTCCGGCATGATAAATCCTTCCTCCCCGGACAATCTTCCCGCTTTCAGTGCCTGGCGGTACCAGAATTCCGCATCCGCATACCGCTTTCCGGAAAAGAACCACCATCCAAGATCACAGCAGAGTTCCGGTCCCGGAATTCCTTCCCGCAGACCCATGAGCAGAAAAGAAAGTGCCTCATCCCGCTTTCCCAGCTGATACATGCAAAATGCCCCGTGCCTGCACGCGTCTATCCGGTCGATGTGCCAGCCGTCGGACCTTTCCAGATAAGTCAAAAACACACCGGCCGCCTCTTTATATCGTTTATGGTAATACAGTTCCTTTCCATAATAATAGTGTTCACGCGCAGTCAGGCCCGCGATTTTTCCCTTCTCCCGTATCATCTTTTCAAAGATCCTGAGATTGCGGTCCTGATCTCCCGTCCCGATCTTCCGATGTTCGATCAGAATATCTTCCCGCACTGTTTTTCCAAACGGTTCGATCACCTCATGGATCCGCCCTTTCCATACCACTCTTTCGCATCTTCTCAGAAGACGTTCCCGATAAAAGAAAAATGACGGACTTCCGCTTCCGTCATATCCAACCGCATATTTCATCATCACCACGTCCGGTTTCTCCTGATCCAGACGCATTTTTAGTTTCATCAGTTTCTTTTGCTCTTCTTCCGTGATCACATCATCCGCATCCAGCCAGAAAAGATAGTCTCCCGTTCCTTTCAGAAACGCAAAATTCCTCGCCGCCGCGAAATCATCAATCCAGGGGAAATCATAGATCTGATCCGTAAACAATGACGCGATTTCCTTTGTTTTGTCGGTTGAACCGGTATCGACAATGATAATCTCATCCGCAAAATCTTTCACACAGGAAAGACATCTTCCAAGGACCTGTTCTTCATTGCGGACGATCATGCACAAGCTGACAGAAGCCATACATTCCCTCTGTTGTCCCTTTTTATCAATATATGAGATCCTGTAAAATCTGTCCGAATATTTCATATTTTATACCGGCAGCTCTCTTAAAGTTCTCTCATGTTGTGTGAATCCATTGTGTGAATCCATCTGCCCCCCGGCGCACCGTATATAAACAGGCGCTGCCTGGATCCATAAGGATTCAAAGGCAGCGCCCGTTTTCTCCGGCATTATTTCCGGCATTCACTCTTCATTTGTATTTATTGCAGGTTTGCCCCGTCTGCCGTCTATCTGCAGAGCCCAGACTGATGTACCGTTTTTACTCCTGCTCCTCACCTGTCAGATCCAGCAGATTCAGCTCCTCAAATCCGTCTGTGGACGGGAGTTCAAAAAGAACTTCCTTCCCCGGATTCTTGCAGTCCATGTTCATGTCGATCTTGTAGTTCATCACATCGACCTCAGATGTCTCCATATCTGTAATGTTCACTACAACACCCATGAAGATCTTCATGTTCTCGTAGTAGCCATCTTTGTTGATCGTCATCTCGCCGTTTGCCTCGTTGACCTTCATGTCCATGCCAACACCGAGAGTCGCATATGTCTCTGCTGTCGCACCGGTGATCGCCTGGATCACTTCATTGATCTTATCTTCGTTGATGCTGTAGGCAAGTTTCTTTGTATCGCCGTTCTGATACATTCTGAGACCTTTGATCACATCTGTACCCAGGTTCATATCGAGCTGGGTCGCCTGCTTTGCAGCATCTTCCAAAGACATCGGCTGCTTATATTTAATTCCCATCGTGTCCACATACATGTTGCCGCCCGTATAGAACATCTCGATCGGCACCTCTGTTCCCAGTGTATTGGATGTTCCGTCGCAAAGGAATTCGATGTTTCCGTCTTCCGTCTCCCTCATCTTGATGTTCATGTCCATAGTCATATCCAGAGTTTCATCAAGATAAGATGTTGTAATCCGGTAGTTCAAATCGATATTTTCGCTCTTGAGCATTTCATTTAACTGCTGCGCTTCCTCGTAAACTTCCAAGGCCTCCGGATCATTCTCTTCCACATCAGTCGGAACCGACTTCACCTGGGTGACACCGTTTACGCTCCACGCGCCATTCTTGTCGATCTCATAACCGTCCGCACGACCGTAATCAGTCATCGCATATCCGGTATTTCCGAAATAATAGCACTGTGCCCAGCCGTCATGATCACCATCCAGCCAGTACCAGCCGTTTCTACAGTAGGAACCGTCATCATTCTGGTATTTCCAGCCGTTCATGTCTTCCTGCCACTCACCCGCAAATGCAGGGAACGAGAGTGCCATTGCAAGCGGCATCGCAGCTGTCAGGATCATTTTCCACTTTTTCATAAGAGAGACCTCCTTGTTTTTACCGTCCGGACGCCTTTCCGGCGCAGGACTTTTTTCGCCTGTATCTTCAGGCAGCATCTATTATCAATATAACAGGTTCCGCTCTCTTCCGCAATTCATTTGTCTGTCGGATTTATTTTTTTCCGTAATTCTTCAGGATTCTGTTATCATTTCTTTCCTATTCCGTATACGACTGCTCCGCCTGGATCACCGCATAATAGTTGCTCCACTTCTCTGTGATCAGCTTCGCGATCCCTTTCTTTACTTCCTCGTTTGTCTTTCCATATTGGAACGGAACGACTGCGTCGAAGATCAGGTTCGTGTGGGTTGGTCCCTGCACCATCCGGAAATCGTGGATCGTGACGCCCGGGAAGTTTTCCCGGATCATCTCCACGATCTCTTTTTTTGTCTCGTTGATCTTCTCGTCATTGACAACGATCGGGTCCATATGGATCACAGCTTCACAGCCGAGTTTTCTCTTTAATTCTTTCTCGATCCTGTCGATCACATCGTGGATCTCAAAAATATCGCTGTCACCGGATACTTCTCCGTGTAGGGAGATCATGCGTCTTCCCGGGCCGTAGTCATGTACCACAAGATCATGGATCCCAAGGATCTCCGGATGTGCGAGCACGATGGACTCAATCTCATCGACAAATTCTTTTGACGGTGCCTCTCCGAGGAGTGGATTTAAAGTATCCTTCGCAGCGCCATATCCCGCGTAGAGAACAAAGCATGCAACCAGACATCCGCACCATCCGTCCACGTTGACTCCCGTCGCATACGCGATCCCCATCGAGACCAGGACTGCCGTTGTCGCGATGGAGTCACTCATACTGTCCATCGCTGTCGCCTTCATCGTCTCCGACTGGATCTTCGTTCCCACGGAACGGTTATAGAAGAACATATATGCCTTCACGCAGATAGAAACAATGAGGATTCCGACCGCCAGAGCGCTTGTCTCGACCGGTTCCGGATGAAAGATCTTCCCGACTGATGTCTTTAAGAGTTCAAATCCCATCAGGATGATGATCATAGAAACGCCGAAGCCGGACACATACTCGATCCTACCGTGTCCGAACGGATGGTCCGCATCTGCCTTCATGCCGGAAAATTTGAACCCCACCAGGGAGATAAATGATGATCCTGCATCCGACAGGTTGTTGAATGCATCCGCCGTGATGGCGATCGATCCGCTGATCACTCCCGCCAGGTACTTGCCGGCAAACAGGCAGACGTTGAGTGCGATCCCGACGATGCTGCAGAGCATTCCGTAGGCGCGGCGCACATTGCCGTCTCCGACCTGATCTCTGTTTTTTATAAATAAGCTCGATAATATTGTAATCATATAAAACACTCCAATCAGTCTGCACTTTGCATACAGACTATAAAACATAAGCCTGAAATTCAGGTCGAACAATCATAAGATCCACAAATGAAAGAAATCCTTCCAGATATCCCCTGGTAAAAGTTGCCTGTCTCTAACCTTCCGTATACTCAAACAGCGAGGAAAAACATGATCTCTCATGTTCTCCTCGCTGTTTGAGTATGCATCAGCCTATGGGAAAGTTCCTGTTTCCACGAACTTCCTCACAATATAAACTTGTCTGTTCTGAAAACCTGCACGATTGCCTGTTTTCATAAAGGTTTACACATTATGATCGATTATTCATCAACTTCCTGTGTGTCATCCTCGTTGAGAATGATCTTCTCAGCCTCTTCGATCGGAGCTTCTGTCTCCTCCTGCGGCTCAGCAGCAGTCTGAACTTCCGGCTCCGGCTTCTTCTCCTCGATCTCGCCGGTGCTGAGCTTGATGTTGCGGTAACGCTTCATACCGGTACCAGCCGGGATGAGCTTACCGATGATAACATTCTCTTTCAGACCGATCAGGTGATCGACCTTACCGTTGATCGCAGCCTCAGTAAGAACCTTTGTGGTCTCCTGGAAGGATGCGGCGGATAAGAAGGAATCGGTTGCAAGGGATGCCTTTGTGATACCGAGCATGACCTGTTTGCCCTCTGCCGGCTGTTTGCCTGCAGCGATGAGCTCCTCGTTCATCTCGTTGAAATCAAGAACATCCATGGATACGCCCGGAAGAACGTCGGAATCGCCGCTCTCCTCGACACGGATCTTCTTTAACATCTGACGCACGATCATCTCGATATGCTTATCGTTGATCTCTACACCCTGTAAGCGGTAAACACGCTGTACCTCACGGATCATGTAATCCTGTACGGCACGAACGCCCTTAACCTTTAACAGGTCGTGCGGGTTGATGCTACCCTCTGTAAGAACGTCGCCGGCCTCGAGAACCTGTCCGTCCGCAACTTTGATTCTGGAACCATAGGGGATCAGATAAGTCTTGGAGTTTCCTGTCTCCTGGTCCGTAACGATGATCTCACGTTTTTTCTTTGTATCTTTAATTGTAACAACACCACCGAATTCAGCGATGATCGCAAGTCCCTTCGGGCGTCTGGCCTCGAAAAGCTCCTCGACACGGGGAAGACCCTGTGTGATATCGCCGCCGGCAACACCGCCGGAGTGGAATGTACGCATGGTCAGCTGTGTACCAGGCTCACCGATGGACTGTGCGGCAATGATACCAACAGCCTCTCCGACCTGTACCGGCTGGCCTGTTGCCATGTTTGCGCCGTAGCACTTGGAGCAGACACCGATATGGCACTTACATGTCAGGACTGTACGGATCTTAACAGTATTTCTGCCGAGCTTCTCAAGAACCTTGATAACGGCTGCGGCACGTTTCGGTGTACACATATGGTTAGCCTTAACAACAACTTCTCCGGTATCCGGATCTGTGATCGTCTCAGCGATATATCTGCCTGTTAATCTCTCCTGGAGAGTCTCGATCGTCTCTTTACCGTCTGTAAAGCCTTCGATCTCCATGTACGGGATCGTTCCTTTTCCTTCGCAGCAGTCTGTCTCACGGATGATGAGATCCTGGGATACATCGACAAGACGTCTTGTCAGGTAACCAGAGTCGGCTGTACGAAGAGCGGTATCGGACATACCTTTTCTCGCACCATGTGCGGAGATGAAGTACTCAAGTACGTCAAGACCTTCACGGAAGTTGGACTTGATCGGGAGTTCGATCGTGTGACCGGTTGTATCCGCCATAAGTCCTCGCATACCAGCAAGCTGCTTGATCTGCTTATCAGAACCACGGGCTCCGGAGTCCGCCATCATGAAGATGTTGTTGTATTTATCAAGACCTGTCAGAAGGTCATGTGTTAACTGGTCATCGGTTGCTTTCCATACATCGATAACTTCTTTGTAACGTTCTTCCTCTGTGATAAGACCACGGCGGAAGTTCTTTGCGATACGGTCAACCGTTGCCTCAGCGTCCGCAAGGAGCTGTTTCTTGGTTGCCGGGACAGTCATATCGGAAATGGATACGGTCATAGCGGCTCTTGTGGAGTACTTGTAACCGATCGCCTTGATATCGTCCAGAGTGATCGCTGTCTGGATCGCTCCGTGTGTATTGATGACTTTCTCGAGGATCTGCTTTAACTGTTTCTTCTTTACGAGGAAATCGATCTCCGGCTTTAACTCGTTGCCCGGGATCGTTCTGTCGACAAATCCAAGATCCTGCGGGATGATCTCATTGAAGAGGATACGTCCTACAGTTGTATCAACGATACCTGTCATCGTTCTTCCGTCCGGAAGTGTCTTTGTCACACGGACTTTGATTCTCGCATGAAGAGTAACGGCTCCGTTCTCATATGCAAGAAGTGCTTCGTTCGGGCTCTTGAAGAACATGCCTTCGCCCTTTGCGCCCGGTCTCTCCTGTGTCAGATAGTAGATACCGAGGACCATATCCTGGGAAGGAACTGCTACCGGACCACCATCGGACGGTTTTAACAGGTTGTTCGGGGAGAGAAGAAGGAAGCGGCACTCTGCCTGTGCTTCCATCGTCAGCGGAAGGTGAACCGCCATCTGGTCTCCATCGAAGTCCGCGTTGAATGCGGTACAAACGAGCGGGTGAAGCTTGATTGCCTTACCTTCTACAAGGATCGGCTCGAACGCCTGAATACCAAGACGGTGAAGAGTAGGGGCACGGTTTAACATAACCGGATGCTCTTTGATTACATCCTCGAGAACATCCCAGACCTCTGTCTGAAGACGCTCGACCATCTTTTTCGCGTTCTTGATGTTGTGTGCAGTTCCGTTTGCAACGAGTTCCTTCATAACGAACGGTTTGAAGAGCTCGATCGCCATCTCTTTCGGAAGACCGCACTGGTAGATCTTAAGTTCTGGTCCAACGACGATAACGGAACGTCCGGAATAGTCAACTCGTTTACCGAGAAGGTTCTGACGGAAACGTCCCTGCTTACCTTTTAACATGTCAGAAAGGGACTTTAACGCACGGTTGCCCGGTCCTGTAACCGGTCTTCCGCGTCTGCCGTTATCGATCAGGGCATCAACAGCCTCCTGGAGCATTCTCTTCTCGTTGCGGACGATAATGTCCGGAGCGCCGAGTTCGAGAAGTCTTGCGAGACGGTTGTTACGGTTGATGATTCTTCTGTATAGGTCGTTTAAGTCGGATGTCGCGAAACGTCCGCCGTCGAGCTGTACCATCGGGCGGATATCCGGCGGGATGACCGGGATCACGTTCATGATCATCCACTCCGGTCTGTTTCCGGAGTTGCGGAATGCATCAACAACCTCAAGGCGCTTGATGATTCTCGCTCTCTTCTGGCCGGAAGCCTCCTGAAGAGCTTTTCTCAGCTCTTCGGAGTCTCTATCCAGATCGATATTCTTTAAAAGTTCCTGGACTGCCTCAGCACCCATTCCTACGCGGAATGTGCCGTAGCCGTACTTTTCAACAGCATCGCGGTACTCTTTCTCGGAAAGGACCTGCTTTAACTGAAGTCCGGTATTTCCTGCATCCAGAACGATATAGGAAGCAAAGTACAGAACTTTCTCGAGGACTCTCGGGGAGATGTCCAGGATCAGACCCATACGGCTCGGGATACCTTTAAAATACCAGATATGGGATACCGGAGCGGCAAGCGCGATATGTCCGATACGCTCACGGCGCACGCTGGACTTCGTTACCTCAACGCCGCAGCGGTCACAGATAACACCTTTGTATCTGATTTTCTTGTATTTACCACAATGGCACTCCCAGTCCTTGGTCGGTCCAAAGATTCTTTCGCAGTACAGACCGTCCTTCTCCGGTTTTAAGGTTCTGTAGTTGATGGTCTCCGGTTTTTTAACCTCACCATGGGACCATTCCAGAATCTTTTCCGAAGAGGCAAGTCCGATACGGATCGCGTCGAATGTCATCGGCTGATAAGTTTCATTTGTCTCAGGCATGAACGGTACTCCCTTCTAATTATTTGTCGTCATCCTCGGTATAATCGTCATCGACATAGTCGTCTTTGGCACCGTCGTTTGTATAGTCATCGTCTTCCACATTGACAAGCTCGTCGCCCTTGAATTCCTGCTTCTGGAATCCGTAGTCGGATAAGTCTTCCTTATCGTTGTAGCGGCGGTCTCCCTCGATGATGGAACGAAGATCGTAGTTTGTATCAGAGTAGTCGATGTTCTCAGACATATCGACTTCCTCACCATTGTCACGCAGCACTCTTACATCCAGTCCGAGAGACTGTAACTCTTTTAAGAGTACCTTGAAGGACTCCGGAATACCCGGCTCCGGAATGTTCTCGCCCTTGATGATCGCCTCGTAGGTCTTTACACGTCCAACAACGTCATCGGACTTCACTGTCAGGATCTCCTGAAGTGTGTAAGCCGCGCCGTAAGCCTCAAGAGCCCAAACCTCCATCTCACCGAAACGCTGTCCGCCGAACTGTGCTTTACCACCGAGCGGCTGCTGTGTAACGAGTGCGTATGGGCCTGTGGAACGTGCATGGATCTTATCGTCAACCAGGTGATGCAGTTTCAGGTAGTGCATGTGTCCGATCGTAGTCGGGCCATCGAAGTATTCGCCTGTACGTCCGTCGCGGAGCTGTACCTTACCGGTACGGCTGATCGGAACGCCCTTCCAGAGAGCACGGTGATCAAGGTGCTCACCGAGATATTCCATAACCTCCGGACGAAGGATCTCTTTATACTTCTCCTGGAATGCATCCCATTCCATGTTTACATAATCGTTTGCAAGCTCCAGTGTATCCTGGATATCATTCTCGTCTGCGCCATCGAATACCGGTGTGGAAACATTGAATCCAAGTGCCTTTGCTGCAAGGCTTAAGTGGATCTCAAGGACCTGTCCGATGTTCATTCGGGACGGCACGCCTAACGGGTTTAATACGATATCGAGCGGACGTCCGTTCGGAAGGAACGGCATATCCTCTACCGGAAGTACACGGGAGACAACACCCTTGTTACCATGACGGCCGGCCATCTTATCACCAACAGAAATCTTACGTTTCTGAGCGATGTAGATGCGGACTGTCTCATTTACGCCAGGAGCAAGCTCGTCGCCGTTCTCTCTTGTGAAGAGTTTTGCGTCGATGATGGTTCCGTATGCGCCATGCGGTACTTTTAAGGATGTGTCGCGGACTTCTCTTGCCTTCTCACCGAAGATCGCACGAAGAAGTCTCTCTTCAGCTGTCAGCTCGGTCTCTCCCTTAGGAGTTACCTTTCCGACTAAGATATCACCGGCACGGACCTCAGCGCCGATGCGGATGATTCCGCGCTCATCCAGGTCTTTCAATGCGTCATCGCCGACACCCGGAACATCTCTTGTGATCTCTTCCGGTCCTAACTTGGTATCACGGGATTCGCATTCATATTCTTCAATATGAACAGATGTGTAGACATCGTTCATAACAAGTTTTTCACTTAACAGGACCGCATCCTCGTAGTTGTAACCTTCCCAGGTCATGAATCCGATCAGCGGGTTCTTACCAAGTGCGATCTCGCCATCCTTTGTGGACGGTCCGTCTGCGATAACCTCGCCTTTCTCTACATGGTCGCCCTTGTAAACGATCGGCTTCTGGTTGTAGCTGTTGGACTGGTTGCTTCGTGAGAATTTGATCAGGCGGTAAACGTCGCGGTTTCCGTCGGAATCTCTCTTGATGATGATCTCGTTGGAAGCGGAGCGTTCAACAACGCCGGCATTCTTAGCGACTACGCAGACACCGGAGTCAACGGCAGCCTTGCCTTCGATACCGGTACCAACAACCGGAGCTTCTGTGGAAAGCAGCGGTACAGCCTGACGCTGCATGTTGGATCCCATCAGGGCACGGTTCGCGTCATCGTTCTGTAAGAACGGGATCATGGAAGTAGCAACGGAGAATACCATTCTCGGGGATACGTCCATGAGGTCGATCTGTTTCTTCTGGAAGGAGGAAGTCTCCTCACGGAAACGACCGGATACGTTGTTGTGGATGAAGTGACCTTCCTCATCGAGCGGCTCGTTCGCCTGTGCTACGATGTAGTTATCCTCTTCGTCAGCTGTCATGTAGACAACATCGTCGGTAACACGCGGGTTAGCCGGATCGCTCTTGTCTACGACACGGTACGGAGCCTCAACGAAGCCGTACTGGTTTACCTTCGCATAGCTTGCGAGGGAGTTGATAAGACCGATGTTCGGTCCCTCAGGAGTCTCGACCGGACACATACGACCGTAGTGGGTGTAGTGTACATCTCGAACCTCGAATCCTGCACGCTCTCTGGACAGACCGCCCGGTCCTAACGCGGAGAGACGTCTCTTATGCGTAAGCTCGGATAACGGGTTGTTCTGGTCCATGAACTGGGACAGCTGGGAGCTTCCGAAGAACTCCTTCACTGCTGCAGTGACCGGTTTGATATTGATCAGGGACTGCGGAGTGATTCCGTCGATGTCCTGTGTTGTCATTCTCTCACGTACAACGCGCTCCATTCTGGAGAGACCGATACGGTACTGGTTCTGAAGGAGCTCTCCGACTGCACGGATACGACGGTTTCCAAGGTGGTCGATATCATCCTTTACGCCGATGCCGTACTCAAGGTGCATGTTGTAGTTGATGGAAGCAAGGATATCTTCCTTTGTGATGCATTTCGGAACAAGCTCGTGGACGTTGCGGCGGAGTTCAGCTTTTAACTCTTCCTCGTCATCCCCTGCTTTTTCCAGAATGTCTTTTAATACCGGGTAATATACTAACTCTGTGATACCTACTTCTTCCGGATCGAAGGACACATATGCGGAAAGGTCAACCATAAGGTTGGAAAGGACTTTCTCCACGCGCTCTTCTGTCTGGATCCATACATACGGGATCGCAGCGTTCTGGATCGCGATCGCCTGATCTTTTGTGATCGCTTTTCCTGCTTCCGCAAGGATCTCGCCTGTTTCTGTATCAACAATATCCTCGGACGGAATCTGTCCGACGATACGGTTCTTCATATGAAGCTTCTTGTTGAATTTATATCTGCCGACCTTTGCGAGATCATATCTTCTCGGGTCGAAGAACATGCCGTTTAACAGGCTCTCAGCACTGTCGACAGACAGCGGCTCGCCCGGACGGATCTTCTTATATAACTCAAGGAGACCATCCTGATAGTTGTCGGATGTATCCTTTGTGAAGCTTGCGAGAAGCTTCGGCTCCTCACCGAAGAGATCGATGATCTCAGCGTTTGTACCATATCCGAGCGCACGGATCAGGACAGTTACCGGGACCTTTCTGGTACGGTCTACACGTACATAGAACACGTCGTTGGAATCTGTCTCATACTCTAACCATGCTCCACGATTCGGGATTACGGTACAGGAATATAATTCTTTACCGATCTTATCGTGATCGATACCATAATAGATACCAGGGGAACGTACCAACTGGCTGACGATAACACGCTCTGCACCGTTAATAACGAAGGAGCCGGTATCTGTCATTAATGGCAGATCGCCCATGAAAATCTCGTGTTCATTGATCTCATCTTTATCTTTGTTGCAGAGTCTCACCTTGACTTTCAAAGGTGCGGCGTAAGTTGCATCACGCTCTTTGCACTCTTCGATCGTGTATTTGATGTCATCTTTGCAAAGCGTGAAGTCTACAAACTCCAGGCTAAGATGTCCAGCAAAGTCAGCGATCGGAGAGATATCGTCAAAGACCTCTTTCAGGCCCTCGTCGAGGAACCACTGATAAGAATCCTTCTGGATCTCGATCAGGTTCGGCATCTCAAGAACTTCTTTCTGTCTTGAGAAGCTCATTCTTACGCTCTTGCCGGACGGCACCGGACGCATTCTGCTTTTCTCCATTTGACGTTTCACCCCTGTTTTCTTTCTCTATAATCAATAACTAATTTTGGGCATACTGGTACCATATGCACATGATACCACAATAGTGCACATTTCATACTACCATGGGGTTGTCAATCTGTCAAGCACTTTTTTACAAAGTTTTCCTACTCTACGCTTGTATAATACCCCGGCGCATACATCTGAATCGAGTAGAAATCATCCCCTGACGGGCTCTCTTTACTTGCAAAAATCTCCGGTCCATAAGCTGTGGTAAATCCATTGACACTGTCATCTGTCTTACTAACGATCATATCCTCGGTATTGATCAGTTCCTGATATACCTCCTTCCCGCTTAGATCCGTATCCAGATAGCCGAATTCCTGAAATGCGGCTTCCAGCACGTCCACGATCTGGTAGAAGGCCTCCTCATTACTGCTGTAGGCACCGATTCCATGAAGATCATCTGTTGCCGTGTCAGCGTAGATGGTAATGCTTCCCACATACTCCCCGTCACGGCTCAGATAATAGGCCTGATCTGTATTGTACCAGCTCATATCGTCCGAAGCATAGTTGTAGCTGTATGTGTCCTCCATCGACCACTCAGAAAATCCGTACTGCGGCAGGAGTCGGTCCAGGGCGGCCGTCACATCCGCAAGCTGGGCGTCATAGTGACCGTAGTTTGTACAGTTTGTTCCGATGGCCCGCACCTCCTCGTCGGAGAGCTCGCCCTCCCCAAGGACCTCTACGGCGTTGGAATCGGCAGAGGACCAGAGATCGCCGCTGGACGAGTCGAAGATGTTCTCGATCCCGTAGATCGATTCCCTGATCGCATGAGTGATAAGGAACAGCAGGTTTCCGCCGATGGAAAATACCAGCCAGATGATCACGACGATCAGAATGCCGGTAAACGGCTTCTTCCGTCCCCGCTCGGAGTTTACACGGTCCATGATGTTCTTTGAAGACTGGCTGCTGTAGGACCTGTTCTGACAGGTGTCCGCCTGACTGCGGTACTGTTCAAGCTGGCTCTTCATATGTTCGAACGCATTCCGCTGTCCCGTCATCCGGTTTCCCATATTCTGGAATGGATCCGCTGTCTTCTTCTCCCGATTTGTCTTTTTCTTTCCGCCCTGTATTCTGGTTGATGTCCCATTCCCTTTAAATATGCCCGCGTACGAATCTGTACCGGACGTGCTGTTTCCAGGGTATTCGCTTCCGCCATCATGGTACAGGCAGTCTGACTCATGGCGAGGATGCCTCTCATTTAAGTAGTAATCCACATCCTGCACATATGGATGCCACACGATCCTTTTGCATCCGCTGCAGTATAGACCCGATGTCATTTTCTGGTCGCAGTATGGACAATATCTCTGTTTCATCCGTTGTTCCTCCTGTCGGTATTCCTCTTTTCAGGTCATTTTAATTTTGTATTTTAAGCCCAACATCTAAATTTCTACTCTCATTTTAACATAGGTTTCCAGTGCACACAATCGAGATTTCACATCGTCAGCCCAATGCCTGATTCTTGTTACAGTACACGGACACTCCTTGCCCGCGCACTGTAACAGGATTTTGCCGATGCTTCGCATTCCGAATCGGCAAAA